>Ga0208242_100144_pt1 | contig 93127 bp, 82 predicted proteins | sample SubbioAug_CSW13A_FD_184825 | JGI IMG/M metagenome (GOLD analysis project Ga0208242, IMG submission 184825) | Serpentinite rock and fluid subsurface biosphere microbial communities from McLaughlin Reserve, California, USA - CR12Aug_CSW13A (SPAdes) | ecosystem: Environmental > Terrestrial > Deep... | reverse complement strand
CCCCGCACCCGCCCCCGCCGATAGCCCCCCTGCGGCCGCCGATCAACCCACGCCCGAGGTTGCCCCGGCGCCTGAGGCCGAGCCCACGGGCCGGGCCGGCGAGGCCCTGCCGCGGGCTTTCCGGGCGAAGGCCGATGATTCCCGACGCCTGCGGGAGGCCGCCGCCACCGGCGTGGTCTGGGCCGGCATGTCGGCGGCGCTGGCCCTGATGATTGTGGTGGCCGTGGTGTTCCGGGTCGATGTGGTGCGCCTGTGGCCCAGCGCGGCCGGCGCCTTCGCCAGCGTCGGGCTGCCGGTCAATAGCGTCGGCCTGGCCATTGAGGGGGTGGAATTCGAGCCTGCCCTCCATGACGGCCATGCGGCCCTGTCGGTGTCGGGCATGATCCGCAATATCGAAGATCGCACCATCACCGCCCCGCCCCTGCAGATCCGCCTGCTGGACAAGGCGGGCGTGGCGGTCGCCACCAAGATCGCCCGCCCGGCCGATCCGGTGATCCCGCCTGGCGAGACCCGCCATTTCGCCATCTCCCTGATCGATCCGCCGGGCGCGGCGGCGGACCTGGAAATCACCTTCGCCGAGCTGCGCGCCGCCGCTGACCCCCCCGCGGCCCCGGCTGAAATGCTCGACCTGCGCGGGGCGGCCGAGGCCAGCCTCCCCGAGGCGGCCCATCCGCCGGCGCGGGACGCTGTCCCCCTGGCCGAGCCGGCGCACGCCGCCGAGGCGGAGCACCATGACTGAGCCGGTGGCCGAGATCCTGTTGGACGAGGCCGAGGTCGCCGCCCGGGTGGAGGCGCTGGCCAAGACCATCGCGCCCAGGATCGACGACGACACGGTGGTCATCTGCCTGCTCACCGGCGGTCTGTGGTTCTGCGCCGATCTGACCCGGGCCCTGGCGCGGGCCGGACGCCATGTTCGCTTCGACGCCCTGTGGCTGGCCTCCTATGGCGACGCCCGGGCCAGTCTTGGCCGCTGCGAAGTGCGCGCCGACCTGCAGCGTCCGCTGGAGGGCCGCCGCGCCCTGATTGTCGATGATGTGATCGACACCGGTCTGTCGCTCAGCGAAGCCGCCCGGCTGGTACGGGACTCCGGCGCCTCTGAGGTGCTGACCTGCGTCTTCGCCACCAAGCCCTGGCCGACGCCCCGGGCCATCGAGCCGGACTTCGTCGCCTGGACCGCCCCGCCGCGCTTCCTCGTCGGCTACGGCATGGACGCCGCCGGCCGCCTGCGGGGCCTGCCCTATGTCGGGGCGATGGACTGAGGCTAGACGGCCTAACGGACCAGGGGACGCCCGCGCCTTAGCCAGAGCATGAGGCCGGTGACTGACAGGGCCGCGGTGATTATGCCGCCTAGGAAGACCAGTGCGCGGCCGACCTCGCCGAAGGCCTGGCCGGAGTGAAGGGGGTACTGCCAGGCGAAAAAGGCGTCGCCAGGTCCCTCTCCCACATCATGGCGGCGCCCGACGATCTCGCCGGTTTCCATGTCCACATAGGTCCAGAGGCGGCCCTGGTAGTCCAGATCGCGGGGATCAAAGGTGCGGATGGCGTAGACACCCTTGTCCGGGAGGGGGCGCAGGCTGTCGATCTCTTCCAGCGGCGCGACCTTCGACATGGCTTGGTCGATGGTCAGGCGCGCCTCGATGGTCCGGTCCGGCAGGCTATATTCCAGTCGGTCTGACACGGCTGCGATGGGGCGCACGGCCTCCCGGCTCAATTCCGGCCAAGCCAGGGTGACGCCGGTCAGCGCCAGGGCGAAGGTCACGGGCCAGGCCCATAGCCCCGGGGCGCGATGCCAGTCGAAGAGTCGGCGCAGGCTGCCAGGGCGGCCATTGACCCAGAAGGCCTCCCGCCACAGGGCGAGCTTGGGCACGGCCAGGGCCAGGGCCAGGAGGTGATCGATCAGCCAGAATAGGCTGATTAAGCCAAAGACCGCCGTCACCCACGGGGCGACCAGCAGATCGACGTGCAGGCCATAGAGCAGATCAGGCAGGTGTCGCCTGTCCAGGGACCAGACCCCACTCTGGCGCCATCCCACCAGTTCGCCGCTCTGGGGATGGGCGAACACTTGAACACCCGTCCGGTGGCCCTCAATCGTCGCCGACCCAATCAGCCAGATTGTCTCATTCGGCCGATCGGGAAGGTCGATATGACGAGACTGGAACCCTGGAAACAGCGCCTCTGCCCGGGTCAGCGCCGTGGTGACCGGCGCAGGGACAGGCGGACCCGTCCGGGCGACCTGACGCAGGTCGCCGTTCAGGGCGTGATCCAGCTCCTCATAGTAGGTGATCGCCGAGCCGGTGATCGCCAGCAGCATCAGCCACAGTCCGGCGGCGAGGCCGAACCACCGATGCCACAGCCGCAGGGCGCGCCGGCCGGCCTTCATCAGAAGCGGTAGGAGGCGGTCAGCCTCACATTGCGCCCGGGTTCGTTGAGGCCGCGGACGATCTCATAGCCGGGGATGGCGCTGTAGTCGGCCACGCTGGCATGGGCGCGGTAGGTCTCGTCGAAGACGTTGTAGATCGCCGCGAGCAGCTCGATGTTGCGGTCTTCGAAGGGTGTCCAGCGGGCGAACAGGTCCAGGACCGTGTAGCCAGGCTTATCCACGAACTGGGTCTGTCCGATATAGCCCAGCTCCACCTCGCGATAGAGCACCTCGATATCATTAAGGTCGCTGTAGTGGGTCAGGCTGGCCTGAAAGCCCAGGCGGGGGCTCGGGTCGAACCGACCGGTCACGTTGACGTTGTCGCCCATCGAATTGCCAAGGGCGATCTGTTCATAGCCCTCGATCTGGCGACCGTTCAGGCGGGCGTCGTAGCTGTTGTAGAAGGCGTCCACCCCCCACAGGCCCGCATCATAGCCGAGCCGAAACTCGACGCCGTCGGATTGGTAGTCGCCAACATTCTCATAATAGGTGGCGGCCTGAGGGGCGGGGCCTGATCCCAGCTGATCAAGGATCACATCCTTGATCTTCATGTCGTAATAGACGGCCGAGGCCGTCCAGCCGTCCTGAACCCAGGCCAGGCCGACCTCGAAATTGCCCACCGTCTCGGCCCTCAGGTCCGGCGCCAGGGAGCGGCGGCCGGGTCGGCTTTCCAAGGTGAAGGCGTCGCCGATCTCCTTGCCCCGGAAGGCCTCGGCATAGCCGATATTCAGGGTGAGCCCGGCGAGAAGCTCATAGTCCAGGCCGGCGTTGAAGCTGACGCCGTCACTGGCGGTGCGCCCGCCATAGGTGATCTGCTCCAGCTCATAATCGTCATAGCGGGCGCCGAAGCTGATCTTGAGGGCCTCGGTCGGACGCCAGAGGTTCTGGGCGTAGATCGCGCTCAGCTGGCCTTCCTCTTCGAAGCGGCTGACGTTCGGATCCCAGGTCCACGGCCCCCACTGGGCGATGTCGCCGAGGTACCGGCTCATGACGGAGTCTCGACGGTGCTCGACGCCAGCGGTCAGACGGTGGGCGCCCAGTTCGAAGCGGCCGCGCAGGTCAAAGCCCTGGGACTCGATCTCGGCCCCATAGAGGCCCCAGCGATCAAAGCGGTCCTGGGTGAAGTCCGTGCGGGTGACATAGCCGGTGGCTTCCAGGTCCCACCCCTGCCCGGAGTCAAAGCCGTAATTGGCCACGGCCGTGCGCCGCTCGGCCTCGGCGGGGAACAGGCGGTCATTGACGCGCACGGGCCAGTTGGGCCGTTGCCCGAAGCCGCCCTTCTCCTTGCGCTGCTCGTAGCTGACGGCGAACCGATGTCCGTCCCCGAAGTCTCCGCCGACCTTCAGGAAGCCCAGGGTCTGCTCGCCGGCGGTGCCGCGCATCAGGACGCCGTCGCCGTCCTCCATGGCTTCGCGGTCCACATGGACGAAGGACGCCATCACGCCGACGTCTCCCGTCAGGCGTCCATAGCCGGTCAGGCTGTATTTCTGGCCGTCATTGGAGAACCAACCGGCCTTGGCGATCGCGCCGAAGCGCTGATCGCCCTCCAGTAGGCTCACCGGGTCGCGGGTGCGGAAGCGGATGGCGCCGCCGATCGCGCCGAAGCCTGCGGTGGCCTCACCGGCTCCGGTCTGAAGCTCCACGGTCTCCAGCAACTCAGGCTCGATGGAGACGCGGCCGATGTGGTGGAACAGGGTGCCGCCCTGGGGGGCGCCGTCCACCGTGACGTTGAGCTGGGAGTCTTCCAGCCCGCGGACATAGATCTTCTGGGCCAGGCCGACCGAGCCGCCGACGGTCACCGACGGCGTGCGGCGAAAGATGTCCTGCAGATCGTTGGCCTGGGTGGCCGCCAGCTCCGAACGGGTGACGGCCACATCGGTCAGAGCGCCGACGACCACAAGCTCGTCGATCTCGCTCGGGCGCTCAGGCGCGGCCAGGGCCAGGGCGCTGGCGGGCAATGCCAGCAGGATGGGCGCGGCGGAGGCGGCGCAGACGAGAGCGTGTTTCAGCATGTGATCCCCCAAGGTTCGTCAGGGGGCGTCTAAACAACCTCACGCAAGACGGTCAAGAATAATGCGAACGACTCGCATTATCTCTCGCATATCCTGGTCATCCGAGCTGCCTCACAGCCAGGGGGCAGGCGTCTCCCGGGCCAGCATCTCTTCGTAGGTCGGCCGGGGGCGCACGATGGCGTAGTCGCCGCCCTTGACCATGACCTCGGGGACCAGGGGGCGGCTGTTGTACTCGCTGGCCATGGAGGCGCCGTAGGCCCCGGCGCTCATGAAGGCCACCAGGTCGCCGGATTCGAAGGCCGGCAGGGCGCGATCCCGGGTGAAGGTGTCGCCGGTCTCGCAGACGGGGCCGACCACATCATAGGGCCTGGCCTCCCCCTCACGGGGATTGACCGCGCGGATGTCGTGATAGGCGTCGTACATGGCCGGACGCAGCAGGTCGTTCATGGCGGCGTCCAGGACCAGGAAGCGCCGACCCTCAGGCCGCTCATGAACGTGCACCACCTGAGCCAGCAGCACGCCCGCGTTGGCCGCGATCACCCGGCCGGGCTCGAAGGCGAGCGTCACGTCCAGGCCGCGGGTCGCCTGCGCAACGACCTTGGCGTAGTCGGCAGGCGTGGGGGGCTCGGGCTGGTTGAAATAGGGCACGCCCAGGCCGCCGCCCAGGTCCAGACGCTCCACGTGCAGGCCTTCGCCCTTGAGGCGACGGACGAGACCCGCCATCTTTTCGAACGCCTCGGCCATGGGGGCGAGATCGGTGATCTGGCTGCCGATGTGACAGGCCACGCCGACAGGCTTCAGCCAGGCGTTGTTGGAGGCCTGGGCGTAGAGCCGCTCAGCTTCGGCGAAGGAGACGCCGAACTTGTTCTCCGACTTGCCGGTGGCGATCTTGGCGTGGCCGCCGGCCGCCACATCGGGATTGACCCGGAAGGCGATGGTGGCGCGTTTGCCCAGACTTTGCGCCACCTGGGCGATGGCCAGCATTTCCGGCTCGGACTCCACATTGATCTCGCAGACCCCGGCGTCCAGGGCGAAGGCGATCTCAGAGCGGGTCTTGCCGACGCCGGAGAAGACGATGCGCTCGGGCGGCACGCCGGCGGCGAGCGCCCGGCGGATCTCGCCCTCGGACACCGTATCGGCCCCGGCGCCCAGCTGGGCGAGTGTCCTGAGTACAGCCAGGTTGGAGTTGGCCTTCACCGCAAAGGCGATCAGCGGGTCGTGGACGCCCTCGGCCTCCAGGGCCTCGCGCAGGACCGTATAGTGCCGCTCGAAGGTGGCGGTGGAATAGACATAGACCGGCGTGCCTACCGCCTGGGCGATGGCCGCCAGGGGCACATCCTCACAGTACAGCTCGCCGTCCCGCAGTTCGAAGTGATTCATCGGGGGTTGGCGTAGGGGTCGGGAAGGGCGCCCTGCGGGCCCGAGGAGCTCGGATTGGACGACGTCCCATCGATGGGCAGGGTGCGCGACGGCGCCGGGTTGGTGGAGCGGGTGCGTGGATCGACCGTGTCCACCGGCTTGCCGGCCGCCGGCCGTGGGCCGACCACCTCGCCGGTGGCCGGATCGCCCCACAGGGGCGGCGGACGATCAAGGCCGCCGGCCTTGCCGCAGGCGGCGATGGTCAAGGTGCTGGCCAGGGCCAAGAGCAGCGGGACGCGGAGGTTCATTTCAGCAAGTCCTTCCAGCGGGCGACCTGGGCGCGAACCTGGTCGGGAGCAGCGCCGCCATAGCTTTTGCGGCTGGCCACGGATGCGGCCGGTGTCAGAACCTCATAAACGCCGGAGCCGATGCGCGGGTCCAGGGCCTTCATGTCGTCCAGGGGCAGGTCGGCCAGGTCGCAGCCCAACAGCTCGGCCCGCTTCACCGCAGCGCCGGTGATGTGGTGGGCGTCGCGGAAGGGCATGTCGAGGGTCCGCACCAGCCAGTCGGCGAGATCAGTGGCGGTGGAGAAGCCGGCCCCGGCCGCTGCCGCCATGCGCGCGGCGTTGGGGGTCAGGTCGGCGACCATGCCGGTCGTGGCGCCCAGCGACAGGTCGAGCACGTCGAAGGCTTCAAAGGTCGGGACCTTGTCCTCCTGCATGTCCTTGGAATAGGCGAGCGGAAGGCCCTTCATCACCACGGTCAGCTGGGTGAAGGCCGCCAGCATGCGGCCGGCCTTGGCCCGGACGAGCTCGGCGGCGTCCGGATTCTTCTTCTGCGGCATGATGGACGAGCCGGTGGTGAAGGCGTCCGACAGGGCGATGAAGCCGAACTGCGGCGTCATCCAGATGACGATCTCCTCGGCCAGGCGCGACAGGTGTGTGGCGCAGATGGCGCCGGCCGCCAGAGCCTCGAGCGCAAAATCGCGGGACGAGACGCTGTCCAGCGAATTGGCGGTGGGCCGGTCGAACCCGAGCGCCTTGGCCGTGGCGTGACGGTCGATGGGGAAGGGGGAGCCCGCCAGGGCCGCGGCGCCCAGGGGGCATTCATTCATGCGGATCGCCGCGTCGGTGAACCGCGAGGCGTCGCGGCCGAACATCTCCACATAGGCCATCAGGTGGTGGCCGAAGGTCACCGGCTGGGCCGGCTGCAGGTGGGTGAAGCCCGGCATCAGGGTCTCAGCGTGGGCCTCGGCCTGGGCCACAAGGGCCCGCTGGAGGGCCTGAAGTTGCCCCGCCGTGCGATGGCAGGCCTCGCGGACCCACATGCGGAAGTCGAGCGCCACCTGGTCATTGCGTGAGCGGGCGGTGTGCAGCCGGCCGGCCGCCGGGCCGATCAGCTCGCGCAGGCGGGCCTCCACATTCATGTGGATGTCTTCGTATTCGTCGCGGAAGGGGAAGGTCCCGCCGGCGATCTCCGCCTCGATGCGCGAGAGGCCGTCCTGGATGGCGGCCTCGTCAGCGGCTCCGATGACCCCCTGGGCCTTCAGCATCGCCGCGTGCGCCCGGGAGCCGGCCAGATCCTGCGGCGCCAGACGCTTGTCGAAGCCGATGGAGACATTGATCGCCTGCATCAGGTCGGCGGGCTTGGCGGAAAATCGTCCGCCCCACATGGCCTGACCCTGGCCGGAGGGCTCGGCCTTCGCCATATGGACGTCGTGTTGCGGTGTATCGGAGGCTTTGTCGGACATATGAGCGATCAGTCAACGGCGAAACCCGGACCCCGCCTGTTCGGCAAGGTCCTCTGGGGCGTCGCCGCCCTCGGCGTCGCGGCGGTGGTCTACATCATCGGCCAGGCTTCCACCAATCCCGATGCGAGCCGGGGGATGCGGGCCTTCGCCAAGGGCGAGATGGCCGCCCTGCAGACGCCCAAGGATCCCCGGCCAGCGCCGGTGACCACCATCTATGATCCTGATGGCCAGCCCGTGCGGCTTGGCGACTACCGCGGCGAGGTGGTGGTGCTGAACCTGTGGGCTACCTGGTGCCCGCCCTGCGTCGCCGAAATGCCGACCCTGGCGGCGCTCGCCAAGCACTATGAGGGCCAACCGGTGCGGGTGCTGGCCGTCAGCATCGACCGCCCGACCGAGATCGACAAGGCGCGGACCTTCATCGGCCAGCACGCCCCGCTGGCCTTCTACAGCGACCCCAATATGAAGCTCGCCTTCGACCTGGTCCCCCCGGCGCCGGGCATGCCCACCACGGTTATCTATGGGGCCGACGGCATCGAGCGCGCCCGGCTATCGGGGGGCGCGGACTGGGGCGGAGAGGACGCCAAGGCCGTGGTGGATCACGTTCTAGGCGCCGAATAGCGGCCTTTTCGGATTGACCGGCGAAAGGTCGTCGTCGAAATTTGAGGGGCGACAATCCGAGATTTGGGCCGAGCTAAGCTGCGTTTCCCGAGGACTGAGATTGTTGACGGGCGCCCGGTTTCCCGCGGCGTCACGTTTCGTCAGCTAGTCGGGAGACGACAGATTATGGCCTCAGGTACGGTCAAGTGGTTCAACACCACCAAGGGTTACGGCTTCATCCAGCCGGATGACGGCGGCAAGGACGTGTTCGTCCATATCTCCGCCGTGGAGCAGGCCGGCATGCGCGCCCTCAATGAAGGCGACAAGGTCAGCTATCAGCTGCGCGAAGAGCGCGGCAAGACCGCTGCGGTGGATCTGAAGACCCTCTGATCGACGCGATCGCCGATCCGGCGGAAGAGGGCGCGGCGGTGACGTCGCGCCCTTTTTCGTGGCCGGCCGGCAAGACCCCGCCTCAGGCCGGTTCGCGCTTGCGGGCGATCGCCGTCTGCATCGGGGCGGTCGTCCCGGGCGACAGGATGCGCAGGAAGCTGACCAGGGCGGTGCGGGCGTCCTGCGGCAGCTGTTCGTAAACCGTGAGCAGCTCCAGCGCGCCAGGGGTGCGCATCCGCGACAGCAGGTCGAGGTCGACGCTCGGCTCTTCGTCGGGGGTGTCCAGCACGTCCAGCAGGTCAGTCACCCGGCAACGCAGGGCGCGGGCGATCTGGACCAGGCGGGAGAAGGAAATGCGGTTGGCGCCGTTTTCGTATTTCTGGATTTGCTGGAAGCTCACGCCGCACTGTTCCGCCAGGGCCTCCTGCGACATGCCGATGGTCCGGCGGCGAATGCGCACGGCCGCCCCCAGGGCGATGTCCATGGGATCGGGGCTCTTGGTCGTGGACTCCGTCAAATCCGTCTCCTCATTCCTGCAGGTTATCCCAACGGAAGCGCCGTCGAGCCGAAATGTTTCAAGTGTGAGAAGTTGTGGTTGCTCCTCACCACCCGCCTAGCGTCGGTAACCCATGAGTTGCAAGAATGACGTTCTACGAAAATGGGTAGATCGTGACGTGTCGCGATGTCGCGGCGGGACGGATGCGCGACAGCCTGGCCTGTCTTGCGCCGCAAATGCATCTCATGCGCGTTTCTAGCGACGCCAGGTTGCCGCCCGCCCCCGTCGGCAGGGGCCAGCGGGCAAGGTCGATCGCCGCCACCCCGCCACAGTTCGCCGCCTCGCAATAGGCCCACACCGGCCCTTCAGTACATTTCGGGTCTGAAACAAAGGCCGCAGCGCCCTGCTCTTCAAACCCCCGTGATCGTATTGTCATCGCCACCTCCATCGCTCGAACAAAAGCAGAACAACGGGTGCGACGCGACTCCCTTATGGGTGAGGGCGCGGGACTTGCGATCTAGGGCTGAGGGTATCGTTGGGCAGGTGCGAGAGGGCCGCTGATACGGGCGGTGATCCTCGACTGCCGATCCAGTCCCCGATGTGGGGATCGCGACAATCCAGTACACACGTTAATCATGTTGAAAACACGTCGCAAAACGTCGCATGACGCGACGTGCTGCCGCAGCTCTAGGAGGCGGCGGCCAGGGCTGGGGAGGGCGCCGCGGCGTCCAAGAAGGTCTTCAGTTCAACCAGCGGCATCGCGCGGGCCACCAGATAGCCCTGAATGAGGTCGCATCCCAGCCCGAGAAGGACCGCTTCCACCGCGGCGTCTTCCACACCTTCGGCGACGACCTTCATGTTGAGACTGTGCGCCAACTCGATGGTCGAACGCAGGATCAGGCGATCGCGCTCAGTGGACACCGCCGTAGCGATGCTGCGGTCGAGCTTGAGTTCGTCGGCCTCAAGGGTCTTCAGATAGGACAGCGACGATAGCCCGACGCCATAGTCGTCGATGGAGATGGCCAGCCCCGCCTGCCGGAAGGCGCTCACCGCCGCTATGGCCGCCTGCGGGCTTTCGATGACCGCGGTCTCAGTGACTTCCAGGCATAGTTCATGCGCCCGCGCGCCGACCGTGTGGAGCACGAAGTCCCGGAAGGCCAGGTCGCAGAGCACCCGGCCTGAGACGTTCACCGACACTTTCAGATCATACCCTGCCCGTCGCAGCGCTGAGCTGTCGGCCAGGGCCTGGGTCAGGGTCCACTCGGTCAGTTCCCGGATGCTGCCCGTCTCTTCGGCGGCGAGGATGAAGATGTCGGGCCGGATGGCGCCCCGGGTCGGGTGGGTCCAGCGCATCAGCGCCTCAACCCCGACAATCGCGCCGTCCGCCGCGCGCTTGGGTTGATAGTGCAGGCCGATCTGACCCTCTTCGAGACCCTGCCGGAGATCGCTCATCAGGGAGAGGTTCAGCGTCGGATCGGGGAAGGCCGCAGGTTGGAACATCAGGCGCCGACGGGTCTGCCGTCGCGCCTCATCCAGGGCGATGGTCGCCTGTTCGAGGAGCCGCTCGTCCGTCTCGGACGGGTTCCAGTCATAGGCCACGCCCAGGCGAAGGAAGGCGTCCACCAGGGCGCCATCCACCTGATAGGCTGGGTCCAGGGCCTCCAGACGCGCGAGCTCAGCCTCCAACGCCGCCACGTCGCCCCGGCGCACCACCAGGCCAAGCACGCCCGTGGACAGATAGCCAAGCCGGCTGGCGTGACAGTTCCTCAGGAGGCGAGCGGCCACCGCACGCACCACATCATTGGCCATGCCATAGCCGATGGCCGCCCGCATCTGCGCGTAACGATCGACCCCAATGGCCACGACGGCGACGGCGCCGGCCTCACCGCGACGGGCGCGGGCGATCTCTTCCAGAAGCGCGCGCCGGTTGGGCAGCTCGGTTTCGGGCTCGTGCATGGCCAGATGCAGCAGACCGGCTTCCCGGGCGCGCACGATGTCTTCCCCGCGTCGCCGCAGCTCCAGCTGGATGGCGACCGCCAGGCAAAGCAACTGGGTCAGCAGCAGGGGACTCACCGGCAGGACGGCGGGCGCCAGCGCCTGCACGACAACCGGCGCCCCCAGGATCAGCACGATCACCAGCAGATGCCGGCGGGCCAGCCCTTCCAGACTGTTCGTCCGCCGGGTGGGGCGGAGAGTCAGGGCCACGGCGATGATCAGGACCAGGGTGACCAGCGGGTGGGGCGCGTGCAGGGCGCGACCCTGGGCCAGGCTCTCATAGGCCAGGGCGTGGACGAACACCCCTGGCAGGATCCCGTGGCGGGGGGTCGCGAGATTGTCGCCCAGTTCCAGAGCCGTGGCGCCGACCAGCACCTTGCGCCCGCGGACGAGCGCCGGATCGAACCGGTTCTCATAGACGTCCTGGAAGCTGAGGGTCGGGATGCTGGCCGGCTCGATGCCATAGTCGATGGAGAAGGCCCCCGTGCGGCCATAGGGCTCGCCGGCCATCAGGGCGGCCATGGAGGGACGGAAGGCGTCCTCGGCGGCGAAGCCCCGCAGATATCGTCGCACCTGCCCGTCTGAGTCAGCGACGACGTTGACGCTGGCGAGCAGGGCTTCATCGGACAGCGCCGCCAGGGGCGTGTTCTCGACCATCGGCGCGCCGGCCGTACTGCGCTGGGCGGGCTGAACAAAGGTGGGAAGGATCACCGCGCCTGGGGTTTTGGCGATCACCTCGGCGAAGGCGCGATCCATCTCCGGCGTCGATCTGGCGCTGAAGTCCACATCGAAGCCCACAAGCTCGGCGCCCGCGGCGCTCAGATGATCGAGCGCCTGGGCGTAGCGGTCACGGTCCCACGGCCAGACATCGGCGATGTTCAGGCTTTTCGCGTCGATCTCAACCAGAACCAGGTCCTGGCTCGCCGACCGCTGGATCAGCGCGAACCGCTGGCTGGCCAGGGCGTCTTCCACCGGCCGCAGGGCGCCGCTCGCCGTGATCGCCGCCACGAGGGCCACGATGATGGCGACGGTCGCCAGGCATCGGGTCAGTGAGACCCCCAGGGGCGCAGTGGGCGGCGTCATGGCGTCTAGGGCTGTCGGCCCTGTCCCCCGCCATTGCCGTTGTCGACACCTGAGGGGACGTCCGCAGGGGGGCCGTTTCCATTGCCGCTATTGGCGCCTGCGCCTGCGGGGACGTCGGCGGGCGGGCCGTTTCCATTGCCGTTGCTGGCGCCGGGGCCGGCAGGGACGCTTGCAGGAGGGGCGTTTCCATTGCCGTTATTGGCGGCGGGGCCAGCGGGGACATCGGCGAGCGGACCGCCGCCATTGCCGTTATTGACGCCTGGGCCGGCAGGGACGATCGCAGGGGGGCCGTTGCCATTGCCATTATTGGCGCCTGCGCCCGCGGGGACCTCGGCGGGCGGACCGCCGCTGTTGCCGTTGCTGGCGCCGGGGCCTGCGGGGACGCTGGCCGGAGGGCCGCCGCCATTGCCGTTATTGGCGCCGGGTCCAGCCGGGACGCTGGCTGGAGGGCCATTGCCGTCGCCATTGCCGCCATTTGAGAGACCAGGGCCGGTGTTGGCCGACTGCGCCATGGCCGCGACGGACGCGCTGGCCAGGGTCATGGCCTGATCACCGCCATTGGAACTCTGCGCCGACGGCTGATCAGCGCCTGCGCTCACCACCCTGCCTGTCGCGAGGTCGCGACCGAGGGGGGCGTCAGGCCCCGCGACGACGCCTTCGGACACCTGGCTGTAGTCCAGAGCGGGCAGGTCCTGGGATGCCGGCTCCGGGATGGCGACGCTGGCCGGAGCAATCACGCCCACCTGGTCGGGGGCTTCGCGGGTCACCCGGCCCGTCACGCCAGACGGGATGTCGTTGGGCGGGCCGCCAGCATTGGCGCGAACCTCCACCAGGCCCTCGGCGACGTGGACCGTGTCGCTGACCGCGCCGACCGAGACGGTGAAGGTGGTGCCCTTGACCACGGCGGCCAGCAGCGGGGTGTCCACGCGGAAGTGGGGCTGGGCCTGCTTGTTGACCTGGAAGACGATGGAGCCCAGGTCCTGCATGATCCGGGTCATGCCCGCTGGCTGACCGGCGGCCACGGTCATGCGGCTGTTGGGGCCGATCACGATCCGCTTTTCGCCGTTGCTCAGCACAGCCCGCGCACCGCCAGCGGTGGTGATGTCCGCCCCAGCGGGAATGGTCAGGTTCGGGGCGCCAGCCTTGGGTTCCTCGCCCGGCGCGGCGACACGCACCCGTCCGGTGACCTCGACCAGGCGCCAGTCGGCTGCGGCCGCGGCGCCTGCGCCCAGCAAAACAGTCGTTCCCATCAGGGCCGCGAGGGCCCGCTTCATGCCATGCATCTTCTACGCCTTCAGGCCAGACCGCGCTTCGGCGGCTTTGGGTCGAACCTGAAGCCTAGGGCAGCAGGGCTAACCGAGACCTAATGTTTGAGCAATTTTATATTGTTAGCAGGTCGTTCACCTTCTTGGCCGACCCTGGTTAACCCTGTTGCAGCCTCGAGGCCGGTATTGTCTGCGCGTCTGGTTCTGCGTCGTGCGGCGCCCGCCCTGGCGTCTGTCGCGGCCGTCCTGACCGCAGGGTTCGGGGGCGGTCCGGCTGATCGCGCCCTGGCCCGCGCGGAAGACGAAACGCGGCAGTCAGCCGCCGCTGAGGCCCCGGCCGCGGATCGTTTCGTGCTGCGCGGCCTGACGATCGACGGGGTGAGCGCCTATCGGCAGGGGGACCTGGCGCCCCTCTACGCCAATGCGCTGGCCACCGAGGTCGGGATTTCCGATCTGGCGGGCGTGGCTCAGGCCCTGACGGATCGCTACCGCAAGGACGGCTATTTCCTGGCCCGCGCCGCAACGCCGCGACAGGTCGGCGCCGAGGGGCACGCACGGCTGGTCGTCTATGAGGGCTATGTCGGCGAGGTCGCCTTTGAGGGAGACGCCGTTCCGGCTGTCGGCGCCCTGCTGGGCGATATCGTGGACATCCGGCCCCTGAAATTGGCCGACCTGGATCGACGCCTGGCGCTGGCCAACGATCTGCCAGGGGTCAAGGTGACCGCCAAGCTGGAGCCGGACTTCGATGATCCGGCCCGGCACAGGCTGGTGGTGCACACCCGGCTTCGCCAGATGGAGGGCCAGGTCTATGCGGACAACCGTGGCGGCGAGCAGGCCGGACCCTGGCAGGTCTATGCCCGTGGCGCGGTCAATTCCGCCCTGCGATCCGGCGACCAGCTGGGGCTCGGCGTCCTGACCACGCCGGGACCGGCGCCAAGGTTCACCCAGGTGGATGTCTCCTACGGCGCGCCGCTGCCCGGGGGCGGGCAGCTTCGCGCGACCCTGGCCGCCTCCAAGGCCGATGGCGACCCCGATGGGCTGGCTGCGACCTTGGGCAATGAAAGCCAGTCGGCCAGCGTCCGGCTCTCACTACCCGCCGTGCGTCGTCAGGACCACGCCCTTTGGGTGCTGGCCCAGGCCGATGTCCGCCGGGTCGAGCAGAACTGGACGACGGCCGACCTTGTGGACGAGCTGGCCGTGGTGCGGCTGGCCCTGCAGGGTGAGCGACGGGGAGAGGGCCGCTACTCTACCGCTTTCGCCCAGATCAGCCGTGGCTTTGGCGGGCTGGGCGGCGATGTCCGGGATGGGCGTACGCGATGGGACGCCAGCGGCCGGTTCTGGAAGCTCTATCTGCACGGTTCGCATTACCGCGACCTCGGACCGAGGGCTGGTCTGTTCATGTCCGCCAACGGCCAATGGTCCCCCGATCCCCTCCTGGCGTCAGAGGAGTTCTCGGCGGGAGGTCTGCCTGTGGGCAGGGCCTATGACTATGCCGAGATCATGGGCGATCGTGGTGTGGCCGGGCAGGTGGAGCTCCGGGCGGGCTGGGATCCGCAGCTGCGGCCAATGACCTTCTTCCAGACCTATGGCTTCGTCGATGGCGCCAAGGTCTGGAACTATAACGCCGCCCCGGGGTGGGAGTCGGTGGACCTGGCGTCGGCCGGCGCAGGGGTGCGGCTGGTGTTCAAGGAGCGGCTGAGCCTGCGCTTTGAGCTGGCCAAGCCCCTGACACGCAAGCCTTACGCCCACGAAACCAAGGGCCTGCGGGGCTTCATCTCGCTGTCGTCAAGCTTCTGACCCCTCAGGCCGCGGTAGCGCCCTGTCCGTCGGCGACGCTTTGCAGCACGGCGATGAGCCGCTCAGGCTCGATGGGCTTGGGCATGTGCAGGTCGGCGCCGGCCTCAAGGCTGGCGGCCCGGTGTTCGGGCAGGGTGTTGGCCGTCAGCATGACGATGGGAGTGCGGCCCTGGTCGGAGGAATGCTCTCTGGCCCGAATGTTCCGGATCGCGGTCAGGCCGTCCATCACCGGCATCTGCATATCCATCAGCACCATGTCGAAGGGCGCGGCCTCGAAGGCCTGACAGGCCTCCAGCCCGTTCTCGGCCAGCACCAGCTCCACGTCGAATTCGGAGAGCAGAACCTCAACCACCTGACGGTTCACCGGATGATCATCGGCCACCAGGATACGCAGAGGGCGGGCCTGGATGGTCTCCCGTTCCGTCGGCTCAGCCTCCGGGGCGCCTTCAGCCACGGGCAGGGGGATATCGGCCCAGAAGCTGGCGCCCAGGCCCGGCCGGCCTTCGGCGTCCATCGTCCCGCCCATCAACTCCACCAGCTCGCGGCTGATGGCCAGGCCCAGGCCCATGCCGCCATAGCGGCGGCCGATGCTGGCGTCGCCCTGGGCGAAACGCTTGAAGAGCTCGGCCTTGCGGGCCGGATCAAAGCCCATGCCGTGGTCGGTCACCTGCAGCCGCCAGCGATCTTCGCCCATCGGTTTCAGGCTGACCTGGATGTCCCCCGACTCGGTGAACTTGATGGCGTTTGTCAGCAGGTTGGCCAGAACCTGCTTCAGCCGCACCGGATCACCTACCACCCGTGTCTCCGCCTCGGGCGCGATATCCAGGGAGAGGGTCAGGCCCTTTTCTTCGGCCCGGGGGCGCAGAAGCGTGTCGATGGTCCGCGCAGCGTCGGCGAGATTGAAGGACTCGCGACTGATGCGGACAGAGCCCGTCTCCATCCGGGCCACGTCGAGCAGATCAGACAGGAGCCGTTCCAGACTGATCCCTGAGGAGCGGATGATCTCCACCATGTTCCGCTGCACGGGAGACAGGGGGGTGGCCTCCAGGGCCGCGGCGACCGCGCAGACCCCATTCAGCGGCGTGCGGATCTCGTGGCTCATATTGGCCAGGAACTCCGTCTGGGTGCGCTGGGCCTCCATCTGCTGACGCCAGGCGTTACGCGCCCGTCCGATCATCACCGCGCCGACTGCGCCAAAGGTCAGCAGGACCGCGAGGATGGGCAGGATGGAGTTGCGAAGCAGCAGCGCCCCGGGCCGCTGCGGCGTCCACGCCAGGATGAGCGGGGCGTCAGACTGCTCCACGTCCATCCGGACCTGAGCATCGCCGGGCTTCAGGTGGGCCTCTCCCAATCCGGTCCGCAGATCCGCGAGCTGGTAACGCTCAGCGAGCAGATCAATGGAGACCTCGCGAACGGGCAACAGGGTGAGCATGACCAGACCGCGGTCTTCACGCGGCATGGCCGCGCCGGTGTCGGGCTGAATCAGTGTGGCGGTCGCCAGGACATTGCGGCCATCAACCACGGCGAAGCCGCTGGCCTGGATAGGCGCGGGCATGGTCGACCAGGGCGCCCGAGCGCTGTTCAGGGGCGGTCGCTGGGTTTCGTCGTCCCTGACCGCCGCCACGAGGTCATCAAAAACCGAGATGGTCGCGGCATCCAGGGGCGCCCGCTCCCGCCCCCGGCGGTGGTAGATGGGCTGGTCCTGCGGATCGAGGACCGTCAGCTCGCTGAACTCAAAGCCCAGGGCGTAGAAGTCGTTCAGATTGGCGTCGGCCCAGTCCAGGTCGCGGCGGTTGTCGAGGAAGAGGATGACCTCGTCCCAGGTGGTCTCCGAGACCGTGGCGGCCTCAACCTCGGCGATGGCGGAGACCAGGCCCTGGCGCACCAGTTCCTCCTCGCGTGTCCGGGTCTGATGGTCGACGCTCTGGCTCCAGAGCACAAGGCTGAGGATGAAGACGGTCATCGCGGCCAGAGCGATGGCCACGGCGGGAACGAGCAGGTTACGGTTACTGAGGCGACGCATTTCGCTGTCCTCAAGTGTCCCGAGCGTGTTCAGAGACAAGCTCTCCCGATTCCGAAAACCAAGGTTAGCCCAAATAGGCTGCGCGCTTGATCCGGTCTAGTCCCGGGGCGGGCTGGGCGTCCTGACGGGATCACTGGGCGGCCAGGCGCGGACGGCGACGGCGGCGGTCAGCGAGCCGAGCACGGCCATGACCGCGCCGAGCGCCTGGACGTCAGACATGCCGGTAGCCAGCAGCCGTCCTGTCATGGCGCCGGAGACAAAGACGAGGCTTGCGGTGCCCCATTCGGCCATGCCTTGCGAAAACAGCCCCTTGAACATGTGATCATTCCACCTTCTGCGGTTGGAGGATCATGCCCAGAGCGCGGTTAGATTTTTCTTACGGGGGGCCTGGCTGCGGCTTCTGGACGCAGGGTCCGCGGCCCGGCGCGGGGCCTGATGAACGCGTCGCTGTCGGTTCGGAAATCTAATACCCTGTTTGTGGCTGCTATGCCTTGACCCCAATCAAAACCGACCATCAACTCGGTTAAAATCAGAGGGATCAAATGCGCCTGAAGGACCAGCTGGCACGTGAGCTGCGGTACATCCGTAAGATCTCGCGCACCCTTCCAAGGGTGAAATCTGTCTCACCGGATTCCGCCAATCTGGTCTGTGATGATCTGCAGGCCGCGATGGACAAGTGGCGCGACCGCCCGGCAATGACCTTCGAGGGGCGCACGGTCACCTATGCCGAGCTGGACGGGATCGCCAACCGCTACGCCCATTGGGCGACCGGGCTGAACCTGCGCCGGGGCCAGACGGTGGCGCTGTTCATGCCCAACCGGCTTGAGTACTTCTGCATCTGGTACGGACTGTCCAAGGTTGGGGTGGTCACCGCCCTGATCAACAACCAGCTCACCGGCGCGGGGCTGGCCCACTGCCTGAACATTTCCGGCGCCAGCCACTGCATCGTCGATCCTGAGACTTCTGGGGCGTTTGAAGAGGTCAAGGATACCCTGGAGACCCAGGTTCATCAGTGGATGCTCGGCGAAGCGCACAATGAGCAGCGCGATCTGGTGCAGGCGCTCAAGAGCTGCAGCCACCTGCCCCCCGACCGCAGCGTCCGCGAGGGGATGACCGCCCGGGATACCTGCCTGTACATCTTCACCAGCGGCACCACGGGCCTGCCCAAGGCCGCTCGGGTCACCCACATGCGCGCCCAGTTCTACATGCTGGGGTTTGCTGGCGCGACCGGCGGCAGGGAGACCGACCGCATCTATGTGACCCTCCCGCTCTATCACGCCACCGGCGGCCTCTGCGCCCTGGGCGCGGCCCTCCTGAATGGCGGTTCAGTGGTGCTGAAGAAGAAGTTCTCGGCAAGCCAGTTCTGGCCTGACATCTCGGCTGAGGGCTGCACCATGTTCGTCTATATCGGCGAGCTCTGCCGCTACCTGGTCAACCATCCGGTGTCCGAGGTCGAGACCCAGCACAAGCTGCGCCTGGCCTTCGGCAATGGGCTGCGGCCCGATGTCTGGCCGGTGCTCACCAGCCGCTTCCGCATTCCCGACGTCCTGGAGTTCTATGGCTCCACGGAAGGCAATGTGTCGATGTTCAACTTCGACGGAAAGGTGGGTTCGATCGGCCGCATCCCAAGCTACCTGCGGCGCCGGATGGGCTTCAAACTGGTCCAGTTCGATGTGGAGAATGAGGTTCCGGTCCGGGGTCCGGACGGCTTCTGCATCGCCTGCGGCGTAGGCCAGATCGGAGAGTGCATCGGGCGCATCAGCAACGATCCCCGGACGGAGTTCACCGGCTATCTGGACAAGGCCGCCAGCGAGAAGAAGGTCCTCCGGGACGTGTTCGAAAAGGGCGACGCTTGGTTCCGGACTGGCGACCTGATGCAGCAGGACGCCGAGGGCTACTACTATTTCATCGACCGGATCGGAGACACCTTCCGCTGGAAGGGGGAGAATGTCTCCACCAACGAGGTCTCCGCCCGCCTTCAGGAGGCGCCGGGCGTGCTGGAGGCCAATGTCTACGGAGTCGAGGTGCCCGGCGCCGACGGGCGGGCCGGCATGGCCGCCCTGGTCACCGACGAGGCCTTCGATCTGGAGGCCTTCAATGCCCATGTGGGGCAAGAGCTGGCGCCCTACGCCCAGCCCCTGTTCCTGCGGATGATGCCCGCCATGGAGGTCACCGGCACCTTCAAGCAGCGCAAGGTGGAGCTGGTCAGCGAGGGGTTCGATCCCGCCAAGGTGAAGACGCCGCTCTACTTCAAGGATCCCGACAAGGGCTATGTGAAGATCACCAAGGCGGTGTTCACCAAACTGACCGCGGGCGGCTACCGAATCTAGGCCTGCGGGCGGATCAGGCCGCCGCTTCGTCGCGCGTCCGCTGCGCATGAAGCCGGAGCTTGAGATGGCATTTCAGGCCGGCCTCGGCGAAGTCCAGCCGGGCCTCGCCGTCGATATCGCCCTGCAGGCTCCGTTCGATAAGGCGTGAGCCAAACCCCTGCCGGGCCGGGGGCGAGACCTTCGGGCCGCCCTCCTCAGACCAGGTGAGCTCCAGGCGCGGCCCGCCATCCTGACCGCGAACCTGCCAGCGCACCCGCACACAGCCTTCGGTGGTGGACAGCGCCCCGTACTTGGCGGCGTTGGTCACCAGCTCGTGGAAGACCAGCCCCAGGGTCAGGGTCTCCGCCGGCGACAGGGCGATCTCGGGTCCGTCCAGCTGGTAGCGCTCCACCCCATGCGGTCGCAGCTCCATCAGGATGACGTCTTCCAGGGGCGCCCCCTGCCAGACCGACTGGGTCAACAGGTCGTGGGTCGCCGACAGGGCCAGCAAGCGGGCCTCGAAGGACTCCCGGAAGGCGGCGGGGCTGGCGGTGGTGCGCAGGGTCTGGGCGGCGATCGCCTGGACGGTGGCGAGCGTGTTCTTCACCCGATGGTTCAGCTCATCCAGCAGCAGCTTCTGTTGACGCTCGGCCCGCACCCGGTCGGTGACGTCGCTGCCCTCGACAAAGACCCCCCAGGGCGCCCCGCGGGCGTCGAGGATCGGCTGGTAGATGAAGTCGACGAAGCGCTCTTCCGGCGGCCCCTCCGCCTGCCGTTGAAGCATGACGCTGGCGGCCTGACCGAGATAGGGCTGACCGGTCACCATCACGTCATGGAGGATGTCCTGGAAGGCTTGGCCCTCCAGTTCCGGCAGCGCCTCCGCCAAGGGCCGGCCGATCACCGCGCGCCCGCCGATCAAGTTCTGATAGGCGTTGTTGACCAGCCGGAAGACGAAGTCCGGGCCGATCAGCACCGCCATGAAGCCCGGCGCCTGCATGAACAGGTTGCGGATCTGATTGGTCTCCTCGACCAGGATCAGGTTGGTCTCCTGTAGCTCCCGGGCTCGCTGATAGAGCTGGGTGGCGCCTTCCAAGGGGGCGTCCGGCAGGCCGCCCGCGGGGCCAAAGGCCATGTCTTTCAGGCGCTGGATTTCAGTGACGTCCACCGTGTTCTGGAGGACGTAGGCGACTCTGCCCTCGGCGTCGAACAGGGGGGTGTGGACCGCCGACCAGAACCGCATTTCGAATCCGCCGCCCCGCGTGACGGGCAAGGGGATCGCATAGGGGATCAGGGCCAGGGTGTCGGGCTGCCCGGTGGCCAGGACCTGTTCGAATGATGCCCGCAGTCGTCGTCCGCTGTCGCCCGGGTTGGGAAACAGGTCGAAGATGTGGCCGCCGATCAGCTGATCGCGCGTCCGCTCGGTCGCCCGCTGATAGGCGAGATTGGCCTCGACGAAGCAGAGGTCGCGGTCCAGCACCATGTGCGGACTCGGCAAGGTCTCGAACAACGCCCTGAAGTCGATTTGCGGCAACGCTAGCCCCCGTATCGTCCGGTAACGCTTTCACCGGGGAAGCGATCCACAGGCGCCTCATGGCCATAGCGGGCCGGTCTTGAGACATCAATCTTGCTGGCCGAGTGTAATCGTCGCCCCTCTGGGTCTGGCGGCGGGAGTCGCCTATATCGTCGGCATGGTTGAACGCGACGCCGCGCCGCTGATCGGCGCCGCCCTCATCAAGGATCAGGTCAAGCGGCTCCCCGATTCGCCCGGCGTCTACCGCATGGTCGGCGAGGACGGCGAGGTGCTCTATGTGGGCAAGGCTCGCTCGCTGAAGAAGCGGGTGACCCAGTACGCTCAGGGGCGTTTTCACACCCAGCGCATAGCCCTGATGGTCGACCTCACGCGGTCGATGGAGTTCGTCACCACCCGCACCGAAACTGACGCCCTGCTGCTCGAGATCAATCTGATCAAGCAGCTGAAGCCCCGGTTCAACGTCCTGCTGCGGGACGACAAGAGCTTTCCCGAAATCGTCATCCGCCGGGACCACGACGCCCCGCAGCTGCGCAAGCACCGCGGCGCCCATTCGATCAAGGGCGACTATTTCGGCCCCTTCGCCAGCGCCTGGGCGGTGAACCGGACGCTCAACACCCTGCAGAAGGCCTTCCTGCTGCGGTCCTGCTCCGACAGCGTCTACGACAGCCGCGCCCGGCCCTGCATGCTGCACCAGATCAAGCGCTGCGCCGCCCCCTGCACGGGGCTGGTCTCGCTGGAGGATTACAACGCCCTGGTGGACGAGGCCGAGGCATTCCTGCGGGGCAAGAGCCGGGCGGTGATGGCCAAGCTGTCGGCCGAGATGCAGACCGCGTCGGACGAGATGGAGTTCGAGCGCGCCGCGCGCCTGCGCGACCGTATCCGGGCGCTCGCCTCCGTCGCCCAGGAACAGCAGATCAATCCCGAGAGTCTGGAGGAGGGCGACATCATCGCCCTGCACGGCGAGGGCGGGCAGGCCTGCGTCCAGGTCTTCTTCTTCCGCGGCGGCCAGAACTGGGGCAACCGCGCCTATTTCCCGCGGGTCGATAAGAGCGATGAGGCGGCCGATGTCATGGCCGCCTTCCTTGGCCAGTTCTACGAAGACAAGCCGGTCCCCAAGCTGATCCTGACCAATGTGGAGCCCGCCGACCGGGACCTCCTGTGCGAGGCCTTCGCCCTCAAGGCCGGCCGCAAGGTGGAGATCCTCAAGCCCCTGCGCGGGGAAAAGCGCCAGCTGGTGGAGCACGCCCTGACCAACGCCCGGGAGGCCCTGGGGCGGCGGATGGCCGAGAGCTCGGCCCAGTCCAAGCTGCTGATCGGGGTCTGCGAGGCCTTCGGCCTGGACGCGCCGCCGGAGCGGATCGAGGTCTATGACAACAGCCACATCATGGGGACCAACGCCGTCGGCGGCATGATCGTGGCCGGGCCCGAGGGCTTCCTCAAGAACCAGTATCGCAAGTTCAACATCAAAGGGACCGAGCTCACCCCGGGCGACGACTACGGCATGATGCGCGAGGTGCTGCGCCGCCGCTTCGCCCGCATGGTCAAGGACGAGGAGGCTGGCGAAGCCGCCCCGCGCCCCGACCTGGTGCTGATCGACGGGGGCGCAGGGCAACTGGCGGCCGCCCAGGAGATCATGGCCGATCTCGGCGTCGACGACATCGCCGTGGTGGGCGTGGCCAAGGGGCCGGACCGGGACGCCGGCCTGGAGCGGTTCTTCATGGCCGGGCGCACGCCCTTCATGCTCGAGCCCAAGTCGCCGGTGCTCTACTACCTTCAGCGGCTGCGGGATGAGGCCCACCGCTTCGCCATCGGCAGCCACCGGGTCCGCCGCGCCATCGACATGAAGAAGAACCCCCTGGACGAGATCGAGGGGGTTGGTCCGGGGCGCAAGCGGGCCCTGCTGCACGCCTTTGGGTCGGCTAAGGGGGTGTCGCGGGCCTCTGTGGAGGACCTGGCCAAGGTGGATGGGGTCAGCCAGGCCCTGGCTCAGCGGATTTACGAGCGTTTCCGCAAATAGGCGCCCGATCGCCCGCGGGTCGGCTATGGTCGTAGGCCAACCCCGTGAGCCCAGTACCGGAGAAGCGCATGGCCCTTCGCCTAAGCCTGATCGCCGCCGCCATTGTCGCCCTGTCGGGTCCGGCGCTGGCCAGTTCCCCAGACGCCTGGGCCGACTTCCGGATCGAGGTGCGCGACACCTGTCTGGCCGCGGCCAAGGCCCAGGGCATGAAGGCGCCGGAGGTGGTCGTCCATCCGTTCGGCTCGGCCTCCTACGGGATCGCGGTGCTACGGGAGGGCGACGACAAGCGGATCTGCGTCTTCAACAAGGCCACCAAGGCCGTCGAACTTACCTGATCGACCATTCAAGGCGTGTGATGAAAGCTCTTCCCAACATCCTGACCTCCATGCGCCTGGTGCTGGCGCTGTTCATGTTCGTGGCCTTGGCCACGGCGGCCGGCGCGACGCCCTGGATCAGCGAGCGCCTGACGCTAGAGGCGCAGTTCACCCTGCAGCGATGGGCCTTCTACGCCTTCGTCATCGCCGCGGTGACCGACTGGTTCGACGGCTGGCTGGCGCGAAAATATGACGCTGTCACGGTCTGGGGTTCGATCCTCGACCCCATCGGCGACAAAGTGCTGGTCTGCGGCGCGGTGCTGGGCCTCATGTCGCTGGGTCCCCAGCCCCTGGTCCTGCTGCCAGCCGGCCTGATCCTGTTCCGCGAGTTTACCGTCAGCGCCCTGCGCGAGGTCGGCGCCGGCAAGGGGATCGTCCTGCCGGTGACCATGCTGGCCAAGTGGAAGACCGCCCTTCAGATGACCGCCCTTGCGGCAGAGCTGTTCGTGGCAAGCTGGGGAGCGTTTGGCCTGCCGCACACGCCGGAACTGCTCGGACCCGCAAGCCTGGTGGCCCACACTCTGTTCTGGCTGGCGGCGATCGTGACGGTGATCACCGGCGCCCAGTACTGGGAGCAGACCCGCAAGGCCCTCGCAGGCTGAGGGGGGTCGGCCTGGCCTTGCGGGCCGGCGGGGGCGTCCCCGCCGCCGGACGGTCCATCTGCATCAGGCGGACCAGCATGGTCTCGCCAGTCATTCGCAGCATCATCGGGTCTCTCCCTGCGCCGATCAGGGTACGATAATGAGAATGAATCGCATTTATGGTCAAGGGAACAGCTCTACTGTGGAGCTAATGGGGGCTGGATGCGTTAGGATGGGGCAATCAACCAAAGAGACATTCCCCATGCGCCCTATCGCCTATTCCCTGGTCGCGGCCCTCGCCCTCTCCTCAGCGCCTGGCCTCGCCTCCGCCCAGGCGGCTGGCACGCCGCTCGGCAACTTCTTCGCCTGTGAGGCCAGCGGCCAGCGGCAGGAGACCGGCGCTCTGCTCGGCGGCGTCGCCGGCGCCCTCCTGGGCAGCCAGGTCAGCAAGAATGAGCGCGCCCTCGGCGCGGTGGTTGGCGCAGGCCTCGGCGCTGTGGCCGGCTCCTGGATCGGCTGCCGGATGCAGGTCAGCGAGCAGCAGCGTGTGGTCAACGCCGTCGAAACGGCGCTGAACACCAACCAGAGCCAGACCTGGAACGACCCCACCACCGGGACCACCGGCCGGGTCGACATCATCAACGCCAACTATGGCGGCGGCGCCAGCGCCGGCGCGACCTTCGGTCAGCCGACCTCGGCGGCCAACCTGCGCTTCAGCGGCCGCGCCCAGCCGCTGCGGACCTCGTTCGAGCCGACCAACGCCCAGTACACCACGCGCAACACCGTCAATCTGCGGGCCTCGCCTGCGGCCAACGCCGCGGTGGTGGGCCAGCTTCGCGGCGGGCAGTCGTTCAACGTCGCCGGTCGGGTGGCGGGCGATCGCTGGCTGCTGGTCGAACAGAACGGCTATGTCACCGGCTATGTGGCCGAGTGGGTCGTGCAGCCCGTGGCCAGCGGCGGCGGCTACGCCAGCGTCAACTGCAAGCTGGTGCAGCAGACCATCCAGCCCCGCATGGGCCGGGCCACCACCGAGCGCTACACCGCCTGCCCCGACGCCGGCGGCGGCTGGCGTCTCAGCGCCGCCTGATCTTAAGCGGACTCACAACGACCAAGGCCCGGGGTTTCGCCCCGGGCCTTTTTCCTGCGTCACGACATGGGATTGGCTTCCGGTGGCGGATCGCCGGGCAGGGGGATGAACTCGCCATCGTCGGCGTCGGGCAGCTTCATGCGCCCGGCCCGCCAGTCGGCCTTGGCCTGTTCGATCCGCTCCTTGGACGAGGAGACGAAGTTCCACTCGATGAACCGCTCGCCCACCGGCTCGCCGCCCAGCAGCATGACGATGGCGTCGGTGACGCCGGTCAACAGCGCCGGCTGACCCGGCGCGAAGACCAGCATCTTGCCTTCGCCATAGGTGTGGCCGTCCACCTCCACCTCGCCCCGGGCCACATAGGCCGCCCGCTCAGGATACTCCGCAGGGAGTTGCCCGCGGGCGCCGGCCGGCAGGGTCCAGTGGACATAGAAGAGCGGCGAATGCACCGGCACCTTGGACTTGGCCCCAAAGGCCTCGCCGGCGATCAGCACCGCCTTCAGCCCGTCGGCCTCCGCATGGGTCACCAGGTCGTCGGCGTCAAAGTGGACGAAGCTGGGGTCAATCTCCTCCTGCGCGTGCGGCAAGGCGAGCCAGGCCTGGATGCCATCCATCCGGCCCCCGTGACCGCGCAGGTGCTCGAACCGCTCCGAATGAGTGATGCCCTTGCCTGCGGTCATCCAGTTGACCTCGCCAGGCTTGATCTCCTGCACCGCGCCGACGCTGTCGCGGTGGGTCATCTGGCCGTCGAACAGATAGGACAGGGTGGAAAGCCCGATGTGCGGATGGGGCCGCACGTCCACATTGGCCGGAAAGCCTGGATCAAACCGCGCCGGTCCCATGTGATCGAAGAAGATGAAAGGTCCCACCATCCGCCGACGGGCATAGGGCAGCACGCGGCCCACCTCAAATCCCCCGAGATCCTTGCGGCGCTGGTCAATGACGAGGTCGATCATGGGCGGCTCCGGTCAGGTTGAGGCCTGGAACATAGTAACCCGGCGGCTGCTTGTCGCCCTGCTGACAGCCTGTGTCGGGTCGTTGACGGGGGGATGTCGTGGCGGCTGAATGGGGTCTGGCGGCAGGGTCCCGGCGATCGCAGACAGGGGAATAGGGTGCTGATCCAGAAGCTGAGGTTGCAGCGCGGCTGGTCGCAGGAGCAGCTCGCAGAAGTGTCCGGGCTGAGCGTGCGCACGGTTCAGCGGCTGGAGCGTGGCCAGACCGGCAGCCTTGAGTCCCTGAACGCCCTGGCGGCGGTTTTCGAGATCGACATCTCTCGCCTCACGGAGCCCGAAATGGACAAGCCCAACACCGAGACCGTCAGAGCTGACGAGGCTCTCGCCCTCGCCCAGGTGCGCAGGCTGAAGGCCTTCTATGTGCACTTCGCCCAGTACGCCGTTGTCATTACCATCCTCGCCCTGATTAACCTGGTGGGCCAGCCGGGCTACTGGTGGTTCGTTTGGCCGGCGCTGGGCTGGGGACTGGGCGTGGCTGCCCATGCGGCCTCGGTGTTCGACATCTTCCCGTTCCTGAACGGCGACTGGGAAAAGCGACAGGTGGAGAAGCGCCTGGGCCGCGAACTCTGAGGCGTGGGGCCGTCCCTAGTCGGACCCGCCCAGCACCCGCGCCAGGAAGTCCCCGCCCAGCCTGAGGCCGGTCTCGTCGATGCTGTGGCCAAGGCCTCGGGCGGCGTGGGTGGCGACTTCGAAGTTCAGCGCCTGGAAGTCCGCCTGCGCCTGGCCCATGGCGGCGAAGGGGACCATGGGATCGGCGTCCCCATGGATCAGCAGCAGAGGCGGCCGGGTCTTCACCTCGGACTGCAGCGCCTCGGCGTCGGCCAGCAGGCCGGAATAGCCGACGACGCCGGCCAGGGTCTCGGGGCGCCGCGGGGCCACATGCAGGGCCATCATGGTCCCCTGACTGAAGCCCACCAGGGCGACCTTGCGGTTGGGCAGGTCATGAGCAGCCCGGTGCATGTCGATGAAGGCGTTCACCAGGGGCGCGGCCTGCCGCACGCCCGCGGCCCGGCTTTCCCGCCCAAGGTCGGTGAGTGCCCACCACTGATAGCCCCCAGGTGCGGCCGGGCAAGGCTCCGGCGCATTGGGGGCCATGAAGGTGGTGTCGGGCAGGGCGTCGCGCCAATAGGGAACCAGCCCCATCAGGTCGGCCCCGTTGGAGCCATAGCCGTGGAGCAGGATCACCAGGGATTGCGGCGCGCGGCCGCTGGCCGGGGCGGCCATGGGGCCGGTGAGGCGGGTCAGGGTGCTCATGGATCGGTGGTGAGACAATTGGGGGCGTGGGTCAACAGAGGCGCCCGCCTTGCCAAGGCGGGGCTTTCACGTGTTCTAGGGGCATGGGCATACATGAACGGTTCGGCGACCCCGAGAGGCGCAGACTGACTGCGCGGGGTGCGGTCTAATGGCCCGCCGCCCCGCCACCGCCAAGAAGGCCCTCTCTGAAGCCAATCTGGCGGCGCTTGGCGCCGAACGGCTGGCGGCCCTGCTGATGGAGACGGCGAGCCCGTCCCTGAAGCGGCGCCTGCGGATGGAGCTGGCCGCCGAGGCCGGGGCCGCTGACCTCGCCTTCGAACTGGACAAGCGCCTGACCGCCCTGGAGGCCAGCAAGACACGGGTCTCCTGGCGCAAGCGGCCCGAGCTGCTGACCGAGCTGAAAGCGCTGGAGGTCATGATCGCCGTCCGGCTGGCGGCGTTGGATCAGGGCCTGGCCCTGGACCGGCTGGTCGCCTGGTTCGACCTCTATCCGTCCCTGACCCGCCGGGTGCAGGACCCCAAGGGGGAACTGGCCCTGATCTTCGACGCCGCCTCAAGCGATCTGACCGCTCTGGCCTCGCAACTGGGGCCCGAGGTGGCGGGACCCATCCTGGGCGAGGCGCTCGCCACCCGGCTGTCGGAATGGGCGGTTTGGGTCGGTCGCGGGGCAGGGGCGCTGAGCCCGGAGCTCGCCCGGCGCCTGCTGATCGATCTGACCGCAGGCAAGGCCCCGCCCACCGGGCGCCTGGCCCTGGTGGTGCGGAGGCTGGCCGACCGGGCCGGCGACCTGGACGCCTGGATCCTTTCCCTGTCGGAGGCTGATCGGAAGAAGCCCGATGTCGCCGCCGAGATCGCCCGGCGCCTGGCGGAAGACGGCCGTGTGGGACCAGCCCGGGAGGCCCTGGAGGCGGCGCGGGCCTCGCACCCGCAGGCCCGTCCTGCCCGGGGCAAGGCCGCTGGCCCAGAGCCGCAGGGCGAGGCCTGGTACGCCGCCGAAATCGCCGTGCTGGAGGCCGAGGGCGAGGCCGCCGCCGCCGATGCGGCCCGGTGGCGCCTGTTCGAGCGTACGCTGTCGCCTGAGGCCCTGAGGGTCCTGCTGGCCAAGCTGGCGGACTTCGAGGATGTGGTGGCGCTGGATCGCGCCTTCGAGATCGCCGCCGGCCATGGGGACCTGATGCGGGCCCTGGCCTTCCTCATGGACTGGCCCGCCCACCGGGAGGCCGCGGCCCTGGTGCTGAAGCGGCGCGCTGAGCTCCGCGGCGCTCATAATGACCTGCCGGCCTGGGCCGAGCGGCTCTCGGCCCGTCACCCCCAGGCCGCCCTGCTGCTGGTCCGGGCCCGGGCGCTGGCCCTGCGCCGCCTGGGCGCCGGCTTCAGCGACGAGGTGGCCGACTTGATCGTCGAGGCCGAGTCCCTGGCCGTCGGCCTCACCGACGACGCCATGCCCAGCCACGTGGCGTTCCTGGCCGAGCTTCGCTAGGTCGCCAGCCCTTCGGCCATGTCAGGCGGGCGGGAAGCCCTGCGCCAGTTCGGGATGCGCCACGCTGGGATCGTACCAACTCGCGCCGTCTGATCGCCAGATGTGCCACTGGCGGTCGGCCGTCACAGGGGTGTCCAGGCAACCGAGCCTGAGCATCACATTGGGGGCGCCGTCCCGCTCAGCGACCAGCTGCGACCCGCAGACCGAGCAGAACCGCCTCACCTTGCCCGGCGAGGATTCATAGGCGCTCAGCAGGTCTTCGCCCCGCACCCAGCGCACGCGCTCCCGCGGAACCGAGGCGATGCTGGAAAACGCCGCCCCATGAGCCTTGCGGCAGGTCTCGCAATGACAGTGGGCGATGGTCTCGACCGTCGCCTCGGCCTCATAGGCCACGCGGCCACACAGACAGCTTCCCCTCAACATCGCAGGTCCCTTCCCGGCTCAGCTTGTCGCCAAGCCTAGCGGGAAACGGGGGAGGCCGCGCGGCGGAATGTCAGGGTCGTGGCGGCTGTGGGATCAGGCTTCCAAAGCCTTGATCATCGCCACCCGGGTCGCATGCCGGCCGCCTTCGAATTCCGCGGCGAGGAAGGCGTCGACGATCTCCAGGGCCAGGCCCTCGCCGACCACGCGGGCGCCGAGGGCCAGCATATTGGCGTCGTTGTGCGCCCGGATCATCCGGGCCGAGAAGGTGTCGGCGCAGACGCCGCAACGCACGCCCTTCACCTTGTTGGCGGCCATCATGATGCCCTGGCCGGTGCCGCAGACCACGATGCCGAGCGCGCAGTCGCCCGAGGCGACGCGGCGGGCGGCGGCCTCGCCATGCTTGGGATAGTCGGTGCTTTCCGGCGTGGTCGGTCCGATATCGACCACCTCCCACCCCTTGGCCGCCACATGGGCGGCGATGGCCTGACGCAGCGGGATGGCGGCGTGGTCGCTGGAGAGGACGATGCGTCTGGCGGCGGTCATGGCGAGTCTCAGCCCTGGCTGCTCACATAGGGGCTGATCAGGCCCAGCGGGGCGGCGGTGGTGTTCTTCACCGCGCGGATGACGATGCGGCTTTCGATGTTGGAGACGAGGCCCAGCGACAGGATCTGGTCGCGGAGGAAGTTGTCGAAGGCGTGCATGTCCCGGGTGACGATCCGCAGCTCATAGTCGGCCGAGCCTGTGACCGTGGCGCACTGGACCACCTCGTGCAGCTTGGTGATGGCGGTCTCGAAGGCGTCGAGATTGTCCCGGGTCGGCAGGGAGAGCTTGACGGTGCAGTAGACCTCGAAGTTCAGGCCCAGGCGCTCGCGATCCAGAATGGTCACCCGCCGCTGGATGACGCCGGCGTCCTCCAGGCGCTTGATCCGGCGCCAGCAGGGGCTGGAGGACAATCCGACCCGCTCGGCGATCTCGGCCACCGACAGGCCGGCGTCGTGCTGAATCAGATCCAGGATCTTGGCATCAACCGCATCAAGGGTCTCAGGCACGCTTTTCTCCCCAATAATCCGCATATGCGCCCGGTTCGTGCCCTGGAACCGGATGTCAGGGGCACGCCTTAGGTAAGCAATTGCGGCGTTCTTATATGATCTTGCAAGCCTATAGGGAGCCCCAAAGGGAAAGATATTGCGATGCGGCACACGGAAGTGACGCTCGACGACAAGTTTCTGCTCAACGAGGGTCGGGTTTTCATCACCGGGGTCCAGGCCCTGTTGCGGGTCCTGATGGACCAGCGACGGCTGGATGAGGCAGCGGGCCTCAACACGGCGGGCTTTCTGTCGGGCTATCGCGGCTCGCCGCTCGGCGGCCTCGACCAGCAGGCCCACCGGGCTTCCAAGCATCTGGACGCCGCCCAGGTGGTGTTCAAGGAAGGCCTGAACGAGGACCTGGCGGCCACCGCCGTCTGGGGCAGCCAGCAGGCCAACCTCTTCCCCGGCGCCAGGTATGATGGCGTCTTTGGCATGTGGTACGGCAAGGCGCCTGGCGTCGACCGGACCGGCGACGCCTTCAAGCACGCCAACTTCGCCGGGACCTGGGGCCAGGGCGGCGTGGTGGCGGTGGCCGGCGATGACCACAACTGCAAGTCCTCCACCCTGCCGTCCCAGTCGGAATTCGCCTTCCAGGACTTCGAGATGCCGGTCCTGTCCCCGGCCGATGTGCAGGAGGTGCTGGACTACGGCCTGATGGGCTATGCGCTTTCGCGGTTCTCCGGTCTGTGGGTCGGGCTGATCGCGCTCGCCGACACCATGGACTCCGGCATGACCATCGACGTGGCCCTGGAGCGCCACCGCTTCGTCCTGCCCCGGTTCGACATGCCGGCCGGGGGCCTTGGCATCCGGCTGAAGGATCAGCCGATGGACAAGGAGCGCAGGCTCCGGAGCTACAAGATTCCCGCAGCCATGGCGTTCGCCCGCGCCAACCGCATCGACCGGGTGACGCTGGCCTCGCCCCGGCCTCGGCTGGGCATCGCCTGCCAGGGCCAGGCCTATAAGGACGTCATCGAGGCCTTCGCGGCCATGGGCATCAGCCCGGCTCAGGCCGCCGATCTCGGGGTCTCGATCTACAAGATCGGCATGCCCTGGCCGTTAGAGCCGACGGGCCTGCGCGCGTTTGCCGCCGGTCTCGAAACCCTGATGGTCATCGAGCACAAGCGGCCCCTGATCGAGGGGCAGGCCCGCGCGGCGCTGTATGACCTGCCTGCCCAGGCCAGGCCCAGGATCATCGGCAAGACCGACGAGCAGGGCCATCCTCTGCTGTCGGACCTGGGCGCCCTGTCGGTGGCCGAGGTGGCGCTGGCCATCGCCGACCGCCTCCCGCCCGGACCGCACATGGACGGGGTCTACGACTATCTCAACCGGGTTTCGGCCGCCGGGGTCGCCGCCGTCAGCCTGTCGTCGGACCAGCAGCGCAAGCCCTTCTTCTGTTCGGGCTGCCCGCACAACACCTCAACCCGCCTGCCGGAGGGCTCGCGAGCCTTGGCCGGCATCGGCTGCCACTACATGGCCAGCTTCTCCGACCCCAATACCGACCTGAACAGCCATATGGGCGGCGAGGGCCTGAGCTGGGTGGGGGCCGCGCCCTTCACCACGGAGAAGCACGTCTTCGTCAATCTGGGGGACGGGACCTACAACCACTCCGGTTCGCTGGCCATTCGCGCCGCCGTCGCCGCCGAGGCCAACGTCACCTACAAGCTGCTGTTCAACGACGCGGTGGCCATGACCGGCGGCCAGGCGGCCGAGAGCGGGTTTACCCCCGCCCAGATCACCCGCCAGCTCGCGTCGGAGGGCGTGGCCCGCACCGTCATCGTGGCGGACGATCCGACCCGCTATGAGCGCATCAAAGATCTGGCGCCCGGCGTCGAGGTCAAGCCGCGGGCCGAGTTGATGGCCGTGCAGCGGACCCTGCGCGACACCCCGGGCGTCACGGTCCTGCTCTATGATCAGGTCTGCGCCACCGAGAAGCGTCGCCGGCGCAAGCGCGGCAAGCTGGCGGCGGCCGAGAAGCGGGTGATCATCAACCCCCTGGTCTGCGAGGGTTGCGGCGACTGTTCGAAGGCGTCCAACTGCGTGTCGGTGGAGCCGCTGAACACCGAGTTTGGCCGCAAGCGCAAGATCAATCAGTCCAGCTGCAACCAGGACTATTCCTGCCTCGACGGTTTCTGCCCCTCCTTCGTGACTCTGGAGGGGGCGGAGAATCCGCACGGGGTGCGGCTGCCGGCGCTCACGGCCGACTCCACGCCGCTGCCGACCTTCGAGGCCTTGCCGGGCGTGCGCAACATCGTCTTCACCGGCGTCGGCGGCACTGGTGTCACGACCACCGCCTCGATCCTGGCCATGGCCGCTCATGTGGACGGTAAGGCGGCTTCCGTCGTGGACATGACGGGCCTGGCCCAGAAGGGCGGGGCGGTGTTCAGCCATGTCCGCATCGGCGAGGACGAAGAGAGCATCGTCGGCGGCCGCACGCCCGCGGCCAGCGCCCATGTGCTGATCGCCTGCGATGTCATGGTGGCGGCCGGCGCCGATGCGCTGGCCCTCTACGCCAAGGACCGGACCGTGGCCTTCGGCAATGCCGACCTGTCGCCCACGGCCGACTTCGTCACCGACCGGGACGTGCGGTTCGATTCCGGCGGCATGGCCCGGCGGATCGCCGCAGCCGCCCGGTCCTACGACGAGACCCCGGCCCACCACATGGCCGAGACTGAACTCGGCGACGCCATCTACGCCAATATGATCATGCTGGGCTTCGCCTGGCAGAAGGGCGTGATCCCCATCTCCAGCCGGGCGCTTTACCGCGCGATCCGGCTGAATGGGGTGGCGGCCGACCAGAACCTGCAGGCCTTCGAGATGGGGCGCCGCGCGGCCCATGATCCCGAAAGCCGCGGGCGGCGGGAGGCCGATGTGGCCACCCCCGAAACCCTGCCCCTGGCGGAGCTGATCGCCCATCGCACCCGCGAGCTGGCCGCCTATCAGAACGCCGCCTACGCCCGGCGCTATCAGGATCATGTAGAGGCCATCGCTCACCTTGACGCGGCCCTGGGGTCGGAGACCCTGACCCGGGCCGTGGCGATCAATCTCTACAAGCTGATGGCCTACAAGGACGAGTACGAGGTGGCCCGCCTCTATGCCGACGGCCGCTTCGACGCCTATCGCAGCCAGAGCTTCCAGGGGGGCAAGGCCAAGGTCTGGCTGGCGCCGCCGATCCTGGGCGCCAAGGACGACCAGGGCCACCCGCGCAAGATCGCCTTCGGCGGCTGGATGCTGGACTATGGCTTCCCGGTCTTGGCCAGGTTGAAGGGACTGCGGGGCACCGGGCTGGACCTGTTCGGCTATTCCCTGGAACGCCAGATAGAGCGCGCCCTGATCGTGACCTACGAGTCCGACCTCGATCGGATCGCCCGCGAACTGACGTCAGAGCGTCTGGCCCTGGCGGTCGAGATCGCCCAGGTCCCGCAGGACATCCGCGGCTTTGGCCACGTCAAGCAGGCCTCCCTGGCACCGGCCATGGCCAAGCGCGAGGCCCTGTGGGCGCAATGGGATGATGCGGACGCGTCCGCCGAGGTCTGAGGGGCGCGAAATTCGTTTCCCTGGACCGCCCCTCGGGGTAGCCAGGGGACATGGCTGATTTCGATTTCGACGCCCTGGTGGTGGGGGCCGGCGCCGTGGGCCTGGCCTGCGGCTACGCCCTATCCCGCCGCGGCCTGACTGCGGTGGTGCTGGAGGCCGACCAGGCCATCGGCCAGGGGGTCTCCTCGCGCAATTCCGAGGTGATCCACGGGGGCCTCTACTATCCCACCGGTTCGCTGAAGGCCCGGCTCTGCGTGCAGGGACGGAGGATGCTCTATCCGTTCCTGGAAGCCCGGAACGTGGCCTTCGACCGCTGCGGCAAGCTTGTGGTGGCCAATGGGCCTGAGGAGGTCGCCCGGCTCGAGCCTATCCTCGCCCAGGCCCGGACCAACGATGTCGAGGAGATGGAGCTGCTGACCAAGGCCCAAGCCCTGGCTCTGGAGCCTAACCTGTCCTGTGACGCGGCCCTGATCTCGCCCCAGAGCGGGGTCTTCGACAGCCACGGCTATATGCTGGCCCTGCAGGGCGAGATCGAGGCGGCCGGCGGGGCGGTGGTGGTCTCCACGCCGTTCGAAGGGGCCGAGCCGCTGGCGGGGGGCGGCTGGAAAGTGCGGGCCGGCGGGGCCGAGCCCACGACGCTCACCGTGCGCCTGCTGATCACCGCGCCGGGCCTCTCAGCCCAGGCCGTGGCTGGCGAGATCGAGGGCTTTCCCAAGGCCGAGATCCCTGAGGGCCACTATGGCAAGGGCCGCTATTTTCGCCTGCAGGGGAAGGCGCCCTTCGCCCGGCTGATCTATCCGCCGCCGATCCCCGGCGCGCTCGGCACCCACTATCGCCGCGACCTGGGCGGCCAGGCGGTGTTCGGCCCAGACCTGATCTTCGTCGATGAGCTGGACTACAGCATCGAGCCGGACGCCGCGGCGGGCTTCTACGCCTATGTCCGCAAGTTCTGGCCAGCGCTGCCGGACGACGCCCTGACGCCGGACTATGCCGGCATCCGCCCCAAGCTGCATGGCCCCGGGGAGCCGCACTCCGACTTCCGCATCGACGGCCCAGAGGCCCATGGCCTCGAAGGTCTCGTCGCCCTGTTCGGCATCGAAAGCCCCGGACTCACCTCATCCCTGGCGATCGGGGAAGAGGTGGCCGGACGGTTGGGGCTGGCGAGCGCCTGATCCAATCCCTCCGTTATGCTCGCCCTTGTGGCGAGCATCCTGTCGAGGGCGGGCGCAGGCGGCGCGAGGGATGCTGGGCACAAGGCCCAGCATGACGGGGTGGGAGTAGGGCGCCTCAGTTCGCCTTGGGAACCAGCTTCAGGATCTTGCCCTGGGCGCTGTCGGTGGCGAGGTAGATGGCGCCGTCGGGACCGACCTTGACCTCGCGAACGCGCTCGTTGAGGTCAGTGGCCAGGCGCTCCTCGCCCACCACTCGGTCGCCGTCCAGGGTCAGGCGGACCAGATGCTTGTCGCGTAGGGCGCCGACGAACAGGCTGTCCTTCCAGGCGGGGAACAGGTCGCCCTGGTAGAAGACCATGCCCGAGGGGCCGATCACCGGGTCCCAGTAATAGGCCGGCTGCTCCATGCCGGGTTGGGCGGTCTGACCCTCGCCGATGGCGTTGCCGGAGTATTCCAGCCCATAGGCGATGGTCGGCCAGCCGTAATCCTTGCCGGCCTCGATGATGTTCAGCTCATCGCCGCCCCTGGCGCCGTGCTCGATTTCCCACAGGGCGCCGGTGGTGGGATGCAGGGCCGCAGCCTGCACATTGCGGACGCCCGAGGCGAAGATTTCGGGCCGCACGTCGTCCTGGCCAACGAAGGGATTGTCGGCGGGAATGGAGCCGTCGCGATTGATGCGCACGACCTTGCCCAGGGCCGAGTTCATGTCCTGGGCCTGCACCCGGCCGGCCATGATCGAGCGTTCGCCCAGCGCGATCAGCAGATGGCCCCCGCGGTCGAAGACCAGACGGTTGCCGTAGTGCTTGGTGGAGTCCATGGCCGGGTTCTGCTGGAAGATGACCTCGACGGCTTCCACACGCGCAGCGGCGCCGTCTTCCACCAGCCGGCCGCGGGCCACGGCGGTGGAGTTGGTCCCGTTCCCGCGGGGCTCGGCGTAGCTCCAATAGATCAGGTTGTTCTGCGCGAAGTCCGGGTCGAGAACCACATCCAGCAGGCCACCCTGGTCGCGGGCGTCCACCTCCGGCAGGCCGGTGACGGGCTCTGACAGCGCGCCCGCCGCGGTGACGATGCGCAGCCGCCCAGGCTTTTCGGTCACCAGCATGCGGCCGTCCGGCAGGAAGGCGATGGCCCAGGGCTTATCCAGGCCTTCGGCGACGGTGACGACCTCATAGGCCACATCGGCGCTGACTTCCGGCGCCCGGGTCTGACCGGGGAAGGCCGGGGTCTGGGACGGCGCATTGGCCGGCCGCGTTTCCCACGGCTCACCGCCGGGAGCGGAGGGCGCCGCCGGCTGGGCCGCGCCGTCGGTTCCGCCGCAGGCGGCCAGGACCACGGCGAGCGCGGTGGTGAGAAGCAGGTTTCGCATGGACAGATCTCCCTATGGTCGAGCTTTCGAGGCGCGAGCGCCTCAGTTCGTTCCCACCACCGCCTCCAGGGCCTCCTGGGGCGTGGCGCCGTCCACATGTATGAGCGACCAGACCGCAAGGAAGAGCAGGGGCCAGCGTCGCGAGTCGTTCTCATTCAGGAAGACACGCTGCGCCTCGTGCGCCCCGATCGCGACGCCGATGGGGATGACATTGCCGATGCGCTCGGCGATGGCCCGGGCGCGGGGCGCGATCCAGGCCTCCACCGGCACGGTGAAACCCTGCTTGCGAGCCCAGGGGGAGGCTGCCGGGCAGGCGGTCTCCAACCACTTTCGCAGCAGCCATTTGCCATGCCGACCGCGCACCTTGAACCGGTCGGGCAGGGCGAAGGCGAAGTCGGCGACGACGGGGTCCAGGAAGGGGGTACGCCCCTCCAGGCCGTGCGCCATCAGGCAGCGGTCGAGCTTGGTCAGCAGATCGTTGGGCAGCCAGGTGGCGATGTCGGCGTACTGGGCCTGCTGCAGGCGGGTGAGGCCGGCCGGCGCCTGGGCCTGCTCGCGCCAGCGCTGCAGGAGTTCGGGATGCACGCCCCGGGGTTCGGCTGGGCGGCCGCCCAGCCAGGGGTGACGCAGCGCCCGGCGATAGCGGCCATAGCCGCCGAACAGCTCATCGCCCCCCTCGCCGGTGAGGACCACGGTCAGGGTTCCCCGGGCGGCCTTGGCCAGCTTGAAGGTCGGCAGGATGGCGTAGTCGGCGGTGGGATCATCCAGGGCGTTCGCCACCTGGGGCAGGAGCGTCCAGAAGTCCTCTTCGGTGAAGGTGGTCTCCCGCCAGTCGAGGTTCAGCGCCCGGGCCACCCGCTCGGCCTGGGCGCGTTCGTCCCGGGCGCCGGGGGCGTCAAAGCCGCAGGTGAAGGCGGTGACCGGCCGACTGTTGAGTCGGGACATCAGGGTGGCGATGGCCGCGGAATCGATCCCGCCAGACAGAAACAGGCCATAGGGCACGTCGGCCCGCTGATGGACGCGCACGCTGTCCTCCAGCACCGCATCCAGCCGCTTCAGCAGGGCCGCTTCACCGCTGGCCGCCGGCCGTGTCCGGGGCGGGGGCAGGGCGGGGCGGATCTCGTGGGGGACGAGCCGACCGTCCACCACCTCAATGATGGCGCCTGGCGCCGCGCGGCGAGGACCATAGAGGGCGGTCTCTTCGCCCAGGGTGTAGCTGAAGGCCAGCATCTCCCGGGCGCCCTCGGTGGTGATGGCGGGCGGCGCCAGGCCTGCCTTGACGAAGGCGCCGGCCTCCGAGGCGAAGGCGAGCCCGCTCTCCAGCTCCATCACATAGAGCGGCTTGATGCCGAAGGGGTCGCGCACTAGCCAGGTGCGGCCGTCCGGCCCCACCAGGCAGAAGGCGTACATGCCCCGCAGGCGGTGGAAGGCCGCCGGGCCCTCCTTGGCGTAGAGGTGCAGCAGGGGCTCGAAATCCGAGCCGGTCGTTAGTGCGTCCTGGAGTCCGAACTCCTCGGCCAGCTCCAGATAGTTATAGATCTCCCCATTGCCGACCACGATCCCGCCGGCCGCGTGCAGGGGCTGCCAGCCGCCCTCCAGGTCGATGACCGAGAGTCGCGCATGGGCCAGCGATCGCCCTTCTGTCTCTTCCACCGTGACGCCGTCAGGGCCCCGATGGGTCATGGCCTCGATCAGCGGGCGGGCTGATGCCTCACCGTCCAGAATCCCGGCTATGCCGCACATCAGCCGGCGCCAAATCTGGCGAAGAGGTCCCGCCACTGGGCGACCACGGCGCCTTGCGAGAAGTCAGCCTCCACGCGGTCCAGGCCGTTCTGAGCCAGGCGGATGCGCAGCATGGGATCATCCAGCAGCCGGCGGATAGCCTTCGTCAGGGCCTCGGGATCATCCACCGGAACCAGCAGGCCGTCGTCGCCCTCGCGGATCAGGGCGCCGGGGCCCTGGCTGGCGGCCGCGGCCACCGGCAGGCCGTGCGCCCAGGCCTGGATCACCACATTGCCCAGGGGCTCGAATCGCGAGGGAAAGACGCAGACATCGGCCGCCCGATAGAGGGCCGAGGGATCATTGCGCCAGCCCAGGAACCGCACCCGGGGCGCCACCCCTAAGGCCACGGCCAGGGCCTTCAGTCGCGCCTCCTCCGGCCCCGTCCCGGCGATCCACAGATAGGCGTCCGGCAGCTTCGTCAGCGCATTGAGGGTGACGTCATGGGCCTTGGCCTCATGCAGCCGGCCCATGGCCAGCAGCAGGGGGGCTTCAGCCGGCGTATCCAGGCTGGCGCGCTCGACCGGCGCAGCCTCTGCCGGCGCCTCGGCGAAGTTGGGGATGTAGGCGACCTTGCCGGCCGGCCAGCCCTGACTCACCACCCACTCGGCGATGTCCTCGGTATTGGCCACCAGGAAGTCGAAGCCGGCATAATATTTCAGATTGTAGTAGCCACCCAGGCGGCCGATCCGCGCCCAGGGACCCTTGGGCGTGTGCCGCGCGGCCCGGTTCATCCAGGCCAGCGCCACGCTCACCGCCTGAGCCTGCGCGAAACGGCCGACCCGGCGCCGGGTCATCAGGTCAAGCGGGCCGCCGAATCCGAAGGTCTCCACCGCCAGGCCGGCGCGGCTCAGGAGCTGCTGGCGAACCGGGTGCGGACGCAGGGCCGCAGCCTGCGCCAACCCGTCGCCGGCGAGCGCCAGGGCCAGGTCGACGAAATAGGTCTCCGCCCCGCCTTCGCCGGCCGTTCCCAGAAGATGAAGCACGCTCATGCGGGCGCGAACCTAGCCTCGCTTTGGCCTGCGCCCAAGCCGCTTGATGCGGCGATCTGAAATCCCTATAACCCGCGCCTCGCGCGTCAGCGGCGCGAACCCGTGGCTGGGTAGCTCAGCTGGTTAGAGCGGTGGATTCATAACCCACAGGTCGGCGGTTCGAGCCCGCCCCCAGCTACCACGGCTCCCCGGCCGGATCCGGGGATCTCTGGTCCTATAACCAGCGAACGGCAGAGCCGCGAGACGCTTTGATCGAAACCACGCGTTATTCTGGCTCATACGCGTTGGCGTCGAAGGGCGTCTGAAGCGCGAGCGTTGGACCAAAGCAGGCGTCCAAACATGCGATGTGAGCATACAGCGCCTGCCCGGGCGGGTCGCGGCGCATGGCGGCGATGCTAATCTGAACGCCCTCGCTGCGTGGCTTTTCGATGCCAGCCGCACAGAAGCAGCATACATACCCGATCATGTCAGTCTCGCAGGCTCTTCGAGAACCAGGAACAGTGGGGCGTTAGGAAGCGCCATGTCCTCCCAGGTCAGTATGAACCAGGTGAATCTTGGATCCCGGGCGAGCTCAGCCCATCCGCGCAGATAGAGGATTAGGGGTTTCTCCTCAGAAGCCTGGAGGAGCATGTCGAGAAGCGCGTTGATGTTATGAGCGCCTTCCCAAAGTCTCATCGCTTGGGCAATCTCGCGCTGAAGATCGTCCAGCGTATGAGCCTGGACGTCCAAGACCATCAGCTCAAAACCGTCTGTTTGATGGGCCGCATGGAGTGCCGCTAGCGAAGGCAGCATCAGCACGCGAGGCGTTGCGCTCGGCGCTCGCAGGGGAAAGGCTGGTGTGCCGCTCATCGCCATGAGGTTATGGGTTCGCACCAGCGACACAAGCCGACGTTTGAACCTAACGCACGATTGTCGCCTAGGAGCGACCCTCGATCGCGAACCCCGAGGAGCTGATCTGCCCATCGAGTAGGTCGGCTACCTGGAGCGACCCTATCGCGATGGAAGGCCGGGATCATTGGCTGGCAGTCGGGGATTTAGAGGAACCCTAGAGGGTTGAGCGTTGGAGCAGACGTGGACTCGAGCGACTGCGGTCCGACTTTAAGCCGCCCGCTTCTCCCCCCTTGCAATTCCCGGCGTCTGAAGGCCCCTTGCGCCCTCGTTCGAGATGGAGGCCCGCGATGGCGAGGAATGTGTACGACGCGCCGACCAAGAAGGGGCGCGGGGTCGCCATGCTGGCGGTCGTCGGTGTCGCCGCCGTGGTGTTGATCGGCGGGGTGCTGGCCGCCCTGGGTCAGCAGCGGATGGCCGCCGCCGAACGCTGGACGCCGCAGGGGCCGGAATGCCCCGTCTGGGAAGGCGCCCTGCCGGTCTCCAAGAGCCGTCCTGACCTGCAGAGCTTCGACTATGCCGGGGTGACGCTCGGTCGCTGGTTTGGCCACGCCAACTGCGTGGAGCTGTACAAGACCGCCCTGCCCGGCGGCGGGGTCTATCAGGCCTGTCACTTCACCGGCCCGGACTTCGTGCGGGTCAAGCTGGGCGAGCAGGAGACCACCTATCGGCCCGGCGTCGGCAAGCCGGCCATCGTCACCATCCGCGACGGCGTGGCCACCTGCGCCACCGATCCCCGGGCCGCGGCGCCGGCGAAGCCATAGGCCCCTTGCCCCGGCGGACCTTCCCGCAAGGCTCTTGGCTCGCGCCCTGCGCAAACCCTATATTCGAAGCCATAAGGGGGCGGGCGACGCGGTCGGCGGCGTCCGCCCCGTCGCCATAGCGCCGATGCATAAGAATAATCTGGGGAAGCGACCATGGGCTCTGAAACATCGACCGGTTCAACTGGTCGCGTCGTGGACAAGCAGGCCCTGCTCGCCAAGTACGTGGCCGAACGGGACAAGCGGCTGCGGGCCGATGGTAACGCCCAGTATGTCCGGCTGACCGGCCGGTTCGCCGACTATCTGGAAGACCCCTATACGCCCCGGGTCGAGCGCGAACCCAAGACCGACCATGTGACCTTCGCCTTCATCGGCGGCGGCTTTGCGGGTCTGGTGACCGGGGCGCGGCTGGTGGAGGCCGGCGTCACCGACGTGCGCATCCTCGACAAGGCCGGCGACTTCGGCGGCACCTGGTACTGGAACCGCTATCCGGGCGCCCAGTGCGACACTGCGTCCATGATCTACATGCCGCTGCTGGAAGAGACCGGGCACATGCCGAGCGAGAAGTACGCTCACGCCCCGGAAATCCTTCAGCAATGTCAGCGGATCGGCCGCCAGTACGGTCTCTATGACAACGCCCTGTTCCACACCGAGGTCGAGGACCTCGCCTGGGACGAGGCCAAGAGCTGCTGGCTTATCCGCACCAATCGTGGGGACGCCTTTACCGCCAGCTTCATCGGCCTGGGCACCGGGCCGCTGCACGTGCCCAAGCTGCCCGGCATTCCCGGCATCGAGGACTTCAAGGGCCACGCCTTCCACACCAGCCGGTGGGACTACGACTATACCGGCGGCGATCCCTCAGGCGGCCTGATGGAGAAGCTGGCCGACAAGCGGGTGGCGATCATCGGCACCGGGGCCACCTCGGTCCAGGCCGTGCCCCACCTGGCCCGCGCCTGCCAGACGCTCTACGTCGTGCAGCGCACGCCCTCTTCGGTGGACGTGCGCGCCAACGCCCCCATCGATCCTGACTGGTTCAAGTCCGTGGCCGAGCCCGGCTGGCAGCAGCGCTGGCTGGAAAACTTCACCGCCAACCAGGGCGGTAACATTACCGAGGTCGATCTGGTGATGGATGGCTGGACGGACCTGTCGCGCCGCATTCGCAGCAGGATCAACGAGCTTCCGCCGGAAGACCGGAGCCCCTTCAAGATGCTGGCCGTCTTCGAGGATTCCGACTTCGAAAAGATGGAAGAGATCCGCGCCCGGGTGGATTCCATCGTCACCGACACCGAGACCGCCCAGAAGCTCAAGGCCTGGTACCGCCAGCTCTGCAAGCGGCCCTGTTTCCACGACGCCTATCTGCAGGCCTTCAACACGCCCGGAACCCATCTGGTCGACACCGACGGCAAGGGTGTCGAGGCGATCACGGAAAAGGGCTTCGTGGTCGGCGGCGTCGAGTATGAGGTCGACTGCATCATCTATGCGTCGGGCTTCGAGGTGGGCACGCCCTTCGAGCAACGGGCGGGCTTTGATCTCACCGGCCGCGGCGGCCTGAAGCTGTCGGAAGCCTGGGCCGAGGGCATGAAGAGCCTGCACGGCATCCATGTGCGCGACTTCCCCAACGCCTTCTTCGTGCAGCCCACCCAGGGCGCCAACCTTATCTCCAACATTCCGCACAATCTGACGGAATCGGGCCGCACCATCGCCATGACCGTCCGCCACGCCCTCGACCAGGGCGCCAAGACTGTCGAGGTGACGCCGGAAGCCCAGGAGGCCTGGGTCAATCTGCTGCTCACCGGCATGGGCCGCATGCTGGGGGCGCCGGACTGCACGCCGGGCTATTACAACAATGAGGGCCAGGATCCGGGGCCAGCCGCGCGGCTCAACGTCGGCTATCCCCAGGGGGCCAGCGCCTTCTTCAAATACATCGACGGCTGGCGGTCCTCCGGCGCCTTCGAGGGCCTGAGCTTCCGCTGAGGCGCCTAGGCCTCAGAACTCCAGCCGGTAGATCCGCCGCGCCGTGTCGTGGAACAGGGCGGCCTTCTCGTCGGCCGAGGCGCCGGCCGCCAGGCGCTTGAAGGCGTTCCACAGGGTGGCGTAGTCGCAAGTCCCCGCATCGACCGGGAAGTTGCTTTCGAACATGCACCGTTCGGCGCCGAAGGCCTCGATGGCGGTCTCCACATAGGGCCGCCATTCCTGGGCGAGCCTCTCCGAGGTCGCCGGCGGCTCGGCCAGGAAGCTCTCAAAGCCGAGGAAGGGCATGGCCAGCCCGCCGATCTTGCAGACCACATTGGGGCGCTCGGCCAGGGCCTTGATGTTGTCGCGCCACACCCCGAACCGCGCCTCGAGCTGGCCGGCATAGGCGCCGATGCCCAGCGGCGTGCCGAGGTGATCCAGGATGATGGTGGTTTCGGGAAAGGCGCTCGCCAGATCGATGAGGTCCGAAAGCTGGGGCTCCAGCAGCCAGGCGTCGAAGGACAGGCCGTGCCTGGCCAGGTGAGAAAATCCGGTCCGGAAGGCAGTGCTGCGATAGAGCCCGGCCGCCAGCCCGCCCAGGGGGCCCAGCACCGCCGGGTCTGGATCATGGCGCGCGCTCTGGCGAACGCCGCGGATCCGCCCACCGCCGGCCGCCAGGTGCGCCTCAAGAACCGGCGCCGCCGCGTCGCCAAGCGTCAGGTCGGCATGACCGACGATGCCGGCGCAGACGCGCGCCTCGCCATAGAGGCCGCTGGCGCTCATGGCGGCCACGCCGTTGGCGAACTCCGTTTCGCCAACCGGCGCCAGGGCCGCGGGCGCGCCGGCCCGGTACATGGCGCCGCATTCTACGAAGACGGTGGCCCGCACATTGTGGCCGGCGCCCATGTCGGCCAGCAGCTGGTCCAGCAAGTAGTGGGGCGAGCGACGGAGGAGGGCGTCGAAGCCGTGACGCGGGGGCGGCGCATCGGCCCCAAACCGTCCGCGCATGTCCCACAGGTGGTGGTGCGGATCGATGATCGGCAGGCCCGGGTCGAGAATGCGCTCTGGCGCCATGTTGATTTTCTCCCTTGAGCCTCGGCGGACAGCTCAGATCCAGCGCCGGGCGGACTCATGTCTGGGTGACCGAAGTCACAGGTTGGTCCAGCCGGCTGTGTTTGGTGTTGAACGCGCACGTCAAATTGCCGCACCCGCGGCCATCCGCGAACAGCAGAAATCAAATTGTAGGCATTCGTATGCCAGCGTTCGGTAATACGCGCAGAACGCCGAGGCCTGGTTTTGTCGACCCTCAGGATACCGACCGCCGACGACGTCAAGGTCGAGCCAGCGGTCTTGGCCGAGTCCCAAACGCCGATCCTGCGGATGTGCGCGGCCTTCGCGACCATCTACTATCTGGTCATCACCCTCTCGCATCCGTTCTTCGAGCACGGGCTCGCTCTGCGCGTTCTTGTTGGTCTGTCGACGACCACAACCATCGTCGGGTTCCTGATCTGGCGACGGCTGCGTGATCCCATGAGCCTGCCGCGCCTGGAGGCGGCGGCAGTACTGCTGTTTGGTCTGTTCCTGGCCAACGTCACTGCGCAACTTACCTTCCACTTCGAGCCGCTGAAGCTGATCTACTACGTGCTGCTCGCCCTGGCCTTCGCCACCTCCGCCCCGACCCGGCGGGTGGGTTATGGGGCTGCAGTCGTTTCGTTGGCCGGACTTGTGCTGATGGCGCGCGGGGCGCCGGGCAACCTGATCGGTGAATACGTCTTCGTGGGCGTCGCCAGCCTGTTCGCCGCTGTCGGCATATCCTCACTCATGCGGGCGGCGGTGATGCGGGAAATCCGCGCGCGGCTCGCCACCGACAAGCTGAACCGCGCCCTGCGCCATGAACTGGCCCGCAATCAGGACCTCGCCCGGGAGGCCCAGGGCCTGGCGGTGGCGGCCCGGACCGCCGATCGCACCAAGAGCGAGTTTCTGGCCACCATGAGCCACGAGATCCGCACGCCTCTGAACGGGGTCCTGGGCATGGTCCAGGTGATGGAGCGCGGTGAACTGGCTCCGGCCCAGCGGGAAAGGCTGGCGACGGTCAGGGGCTCGGCCGTCGATCTGCTCGACATCCTGAACGCCATCCTGGACGTCTCCCGCATCGAGGCCGGGGAGATGTCGCTCCAGGCCGCGCCATTCGACCTGGACCACTTCGCCGAAACCCTGCGCCGGCTGTATGGCCCGCTGGCCGCCGACCGGGCGCTGGCCTTCCGGCTCGATGTCTCACCCCTGGTTTCAGGCCAGCGCCTTGGGGACGAGGTGCGGGTGCGCCAGATCCTCAGCAACCTCATCTCCAACGCCCTCAAGTTCACCGAGGCCGGATCAGTGACGGTGCGGATCGGCGGGGATGACCGCCGGCTCATCTGCGAGGTTCAGGACACGGGCATGGGTATCCCGGAGGACCAGCAGGCCCGGATCTTTGACAAGTTTGTCCAGGCTGACGCCTCCAACACCCGCCGCAGCGGGGGAACCGGCCTTGGCCTGGCCATCTGTCGTGATCTCGCAGAACTGATGGGTGGCCACATCACCTTCTCCAGCCAACCTGGGCTGGGCAGCCGTTTCAGCCTGGAACTGCCCCTGCCGGCCGCCGACGTGCCGGCAGAGGCCGCCGCCCGCGATCAGACCGAGCCGTCGCCGGCGGCCCCTGCCGCGATGTTGTCTGGCCGCCGCTTGCTGATCGCCGATGATAATCTGGCCAACCGGGCCGTGCTGCAGACCCTGCTTGAGGGGGAGGGCGCCGAGTGCGGCCTGGCCGCCGACGGGATGGAGGCGGTCGAGGCCTGGGAGACGGGGGGCTGGGATGTCATCCTGATGGACATTCGTATGCCCAAGCTCGATGGCCTGAGCGCTGTGCGCCAGATCCGCGCCCTGGAGCGGGCCCGTTCGCTTGATCGAACCCCAGTGATCGCGGTGACCGCTAGCGTCATGGCCGACGAGATCCGTCGCTACACGGGGGCGGGGATCGATGCGGTTGCTGCTAAACCCGTTCAGTTCGAGGCTCTGCTCGGTCAGATCGATCAGGTCATGGCGGACCGTCAGGCCCGCCAGACGCGCGCGATCTCAAACCCATCAGTCCGCATCGCCTGAGACGTACTCAAGCCTGGGGCGGCTGAAAGCCCCGGCCGATGGACCCTTCTCTGGTCTCGCGCGCTTCTGCGTCGGCTCCAGAGGAGGATCACGCCATGGCCGACGACATCTACGGAAAACGGAACCCTGGCGCGGGGGGCGAAACCCATCAGACCGCCTCTGGCGACACGCCGGTCCTGACCACCCAGCAGGGAATTCCGGTCGCCGACGACCAGAACAGCCTGAAGGTCGGCGCCCGTGGCCCGGCCCTGCTGGACGACTTCCACCTGCGGGAAAAGCTCTTTCACTTCGACCATGAGCGGATTCCCGAACGGGTGGTCCATGCCCGAGGATTCGGCGTGCACGGCTATTTCGAGGCGACGGAGTCTCTGTCTGACCTGACCCGCGCCGACCCGTTCCAGAAGGCCGGCCAGCGGACGCCGGTCTTTGTGCGGTTCTCCACGGTCGCCGGCTCCAAAGGCTCGCCCGACCTGCCCAGGGATGTCCGCGGGTTTGCGGTGAAGTTCTACACCCAGGAGGGCAACTGGGACCTGGTGGGCAACAACATCCCGGTCTTCTTCATCCAGGACGCGATCAAGTTCCCCGACCTGATCCATGCGGCCAAACCGGCGCCCGACCGCGGCTTTCCCCAGGCCCAGACGGCGCATGACAATTTCTGGGACTTCATCACCCTCAGCCCTGAGTCCATGCACATGATCATGTGGGCCATGTCCGACCGGGCCATCCCGCGGTCCCTGCGGTTCATGGAGGGCTTCGGCGTTCACACCTTCCGGTTCATCAACGCCGAGGGGAAGTCGAGCTTCGTCAAGTTCCACTGGAAGCCCAAGCTCGGCCTTCAGTCTGTGTTGTGGAACGAAGCGCTGAAGATCAACGGCGCCGATCCCGACTTCCATCGCCGCGACCTGTGGGACGCGGTCGAGAGCGGCCAGCCGCCGGAATGGGAGCTGGGCGTCCAGGTGTTCGACGAGGCCTTCGCCGACGAATTCGAGTTCGACATCCTCGACCCCACCAAGATCATCCCCGAAGAGCGCGTTCCGGTGCGGATCATCGGCCGCATGGTGCTGGACAACAACGTCCAGAACTTCTTCGCCGAGACCGAGCAGGTGGCCTTCTGCACCCAGAACGTGGTGCCGGGCATCGGCTTCACCAACGATCCGCTGCTGCAGGGCCGGAACTTCTCCTATCTGGACACCCAGCTGAAGCGCCTGGGCGGCCCGAACTTCACCCACATCCCGGTGAACGCGCCCCGCTGTCCGGTGCACAACTTCCAGCAGGATGGCCATATGGCCATGCGTAATCCCATCGGTCGCGCCAACTACGAGCCCAACAGCTGGGGCGAACAGGGCGGCCCGCGGGAGAGCCCGCAGCGGGGCTACCCGCATTTCGCAGCCGCTGAGTCCGGTGAAACCCGCCAGATCCGCGCCGAGACCTTCGCCGACCACTACAGCCAGGCCCGCCAGTTCTTCGTCAGCCAGACCCCCATCGAGCAGAAGCACATGGGCGACGCCCTGGTGTTCGAGCTCAGCAAGGTCGAGCGGCTGGACATCCGCGAGCGCATGGTCGGCCACCTGCGCAATATTGACGAGGGCCTCGCCAAGACTGTCGCCACCGGCCTTGGCCTCGAGAAGATGCCGGACGCCCTGAAGCCGGCCCGGCCGGTCGTGAAGGACCTGCCGCCCTCGGACGCGCTGAGCATGCTCAAGCGTCCCCTGCCCAGGTTCGAGGGGCGCAAGTTCGGCCTGCTGGTGACCGATGGCGCTGATGCCGGACTCTTCAAGGCGCTGACCGACGCCATCGAAGCCGAGGGGGCGATCTTCGAGGTGATCGCGCCGCACATCGGCGGGGTGAAGCTGAGCGACGGCGCGCTGTTGCCGGCCGACCAGAAGATCGATGGCGGGCCCTCCGTCCTCTTCGATGCGGTCGCCGTGCTGGTGTCGGAAGAGGGGGCCGCTATCCTCTCCAACGACAAGACGGCCAAGGACTTCGTCAACGACGCCTTCGCCCACTGCAAGTTCATCGCCCACACGTCGGCAGCCGAGGTCCTGTTCGCCAAGGCGGGCGTGGCCGATGACATGGATGAGGGGTTTGTCAGCCTCTCTTCGGCGAAGGACGCCACGACATTCGTTGAGGCCTGTCGCGCCATCCGTCTCTGGGCGCGGGAGATGAAGGTCGACCTGGACGCCGCAGCGCTCTCCTGACCGGTCGCGCGCGCCATCGGCCCTCAGGGCGGACGGCGTGCGCGCCCGAATTGGGATCACGACGGCGTGATAAAATTGCCTGATCGGGAAACCTTCGGCCGCGCTCACGGGTTTGTGAGGGGAGTGGACAGAAACAGGAGACCCACTGACATGACCCTCAAGACCGCGTTTTTCGCCGCCGCCGCCACTGTCGCCCTGATGGGCGCGCCCGCTGCTCTCGCTCAGGATATGGACGGCGCGGCCACGACGCCGCCGGCTGTCGGCGAGCCCACGCCCGAAGGCGCCGCGACCTTTACGGACGCGCAGATCGCCGGCTTCGCTGAGGCCATGACCGATATCCAGGCCCTCAACGAGACCTACGGCCCCCAAGTCGCCGGCGAATCTGACGCTACCGCCCGCGCCACCATTCAGCAGCAGATGACCACTGAGATGACGGCGGCCGTCACTGAGGCGGGTCTGACCGCTGAGGAATACAATCAGATCGCCGCCGCCGCCCAGGGCGACGCCGCCCTCCGGACGCGTATCGGCCAGGCGATGCAGGCTGACGCCGGCGCCAGCGCCGACGCCTCGGCTCAGGCTGAGGATCAGCCCGCGACCGAGATGGACGACCAGACGCAGGACGCCGCCGATCCGGTGACCGAGGCGCCGGCTTCTGACATGTAAAGCCTGGCGTCACGCCAGCTTCGCCGATGGGGCGCGGTTCAGCCAGGCTGAGCCGCGCCCCATTCGTTTCCAGCCCGCAAACCGGGGGGTTTTCGGCAGATAGGCCTTTTCGATCAACCCGAGACGAAACCCGGCCGCCGCCACGGTCGCGCTCACCGGCCGGTTCAGGTGACATCCCCCAGCCAGCCGGCTCCAGAGGGGATCGAGCCGCCTCTGCCAGCGGGCGACCTCCGGTTCGGGGGACAGACCGTGCTCGCAGAACAAGAATTGCCCCCCTGGCCGCAGCACGCGCCGGGCCTCCGCCAGCGCCTTGGCGGGCTCGCTCACCGAGCAGAGGGTGAACGTGCAGACGACGCTGTCAAAGCTGTGGTCGGCGAAGGGCAGCGCCTCGGCCGCCCCGGCCTCCACCGAGACCTTCAGCCCCGGAGCCCGGGGCGCTGTCAGGGCGATCGCCCGCAGTTCAGCCGAAGGATCGATCCCCGCTACCTGAGTAACCTTGGCCGGGTCGTAGAAGGCGAGGTTCAGGCCCCCACCGACGCCCAGCTCCAGCACCTCGCCGCAGGCCTGCGGCACAATCCGGGCGCGCTGCCGCATGATGCCCGGCGACCCGCAGGCGCAGGTCAGCAGGCCTGGAAGAATGCGTCTCTCATAGAAGCTGGCCATCACACCCCCAAGCTGTTCGGGGGATCATCGCCTGAGGCGGCGGTTGAGGCCAGACCGCAGCGCTTCGCGCGCCTTCAGGCCGCCTTGGCGTCCCCGGGATTGAGCGCCTGTTGCAGGGCGCGCAGCAGGTTTTCTGGCTTCATGGGCTTTTCCACCACGCCGATCATACCCGCTGCAATATAGCCGGCGGCGTCCTCTGGGTCTGCATTGGCGGTCAGGGCGATGATCGGGGTCTGACCGGCTGGTCCCGAAAGCGCGCGAATGGCGCGGGTGGCCGCGACCCCGTCCATCCGCGGCATCTTGATGTCCATGAGAATGAGATCAAAGCGGCCAGACCGGGCCAGCTCCACCGCCTCAACCCCATCGACAGCGGTTTCAGCGGTGCAGTCGAACATCTCGCAGAGCGTTTCGGCGACCATGCGGTTGGTGGCGTTGTCATCGACGATGAGGACGTGCGCGGCCCGGTCGGCGGCCGCCTCGGAGGGCTCGGCGACGACGTCCGGCGCGCAGGGGACTGTCAGGGTGAACACCACCGTCTCCCCGCCGCCGGCGTTCAGCTCGTTGCGGCCCTGCCCCGCGAAGGCTTCCAGAATTCGCTGACCCAGCGCTGCGCTCAGGGCGGTCTCCAGGCCAAATCGGGCGGTGATCTCTTCGATGCTGCCTGAAAGGCTGCCGTCCGTAACGTCGCCGGCGCCGCGGACCCGGCCCACCAGCCGGAGGGTTTCGGAGGGGGACGGGATGACCTCAAGTGAGGCCTCCACCGCCCCGCGACGGACGCCGGAGACAGCCTGGCCGATAAAGCCGTCAAAGATCTGATGCAGTCGATGGGCGTCCACCAGGGCTGCGGCGGCGGGATCGCCCTCATAGGCCACCAGAAGGGTGACGCCGCTCTCACGGGCCCGGCTGATCCAGCGCTCCTGGACCTCGTCCATGAGTTCTCGAAGGGGGTGAGGCGCCGGGTTGAGGGTCAGCTGCTCGGCGGCGGCGGCCTTCAGGTCGTGGGCTGTGGCCAGCAGCCGCGAAACAGTGTTCGCCGCTTCGCCGATGCCTTCGACGCAGGCGGCCGCATCGGCGGAGAGGTGCTGTCGGCCCAGACGATCAGCCAGGGCCCGCACACCCTCGACCTGGATGCGGATTTCCTCCGTGACTTGGTCGAAGAAGAACTCGGACGGAGACATGAATGTGGGCGCCATTTGAAACTTCCACCCAGGATGGCGGAAACCTTTTGCAGAGACGTTAAGTCTGCCGCCCGTCTTTGATCTGGTCCGTCAAAACGCAGAACGGGCGGCGGGTTGCCCCGCCGCCCGTCCCGCAGGTCTCGCTTGAAGCGACCTTAGAAGCGGTACTGAAGCTCCAGGCCGAAGGTGCGGGGCTGGATCAGGCCGCGGGTGATGGCCGTCCCGGTCTGCTGCAGATAGTTCTGGCCGCCCACCGCCAGGCCGGGGTTCGGATTGCCGTAGACCGCCGTGGGATTGGTGGTGCCCGTGGAGGTGAAGCCCTCTTCTTCGAAGGCGTTCTTCACATAGCCGATCACCGCATAACGTTCGTCGAGGTCGCGCCAGATCAGGCGGAAGTCGGCGACCGAATAGGCGGGCACCGCGAAGGCCGGGTTGTCGAAGGGCTGATAGGTGGTCTCGTCGGTCCAGAAGGCCGTCGCCGAGGCGATCAGCGAGCCTGCGGCGAAGTCCCAGGTGTAGTTGCCGTTCAGGGCGACCTTGTGCTCCGGCGACTGGAACAGGCGCGAGCCTTCCAGGTCCTGGAAGACCAGCAGGACGCCGTTCTGCACCGCCGTGCCCCCGGCCGGGCGGGCGCTCGGCAGACGGGCGCTCGGATCGGCCGGGTCGTAGAAGCAGCAGCCCTCGGTGATCTCGGTGTTCAGATAGCCGTAGCTCACCGACACCTGCAGATTGCGGCTCGGCTGCCAGATGGTCTCCAGCTCAAGCCCATAGGCCCGGGCGTCCACATTGATGAAGTTGTTGGCCGAGGCCGTGCCCGCCGCATTCAGCTGCTGCAGGTTCAGCTGCAGGTCCGAATAGTCGTTGTAATAGAGCGAGCCATTGACGATCAGTTGGCGGGCGATCGTCTTCTTCATCCCCAGCTCATAGGCGTTGACGAACTCCGCCTTGCCTTCCGGGTTGGGGGCCAGGGTGCCGAGCAGGAAGCCCCCCGATTTATAGCCGCGGCTGTATTTGGCGTAGAACAGGCTGTCGTCGTCCGGGGTCCAGTCGAGGTTGACCACCCCGGTGACCGCGTCCCAGGTCTTGGACAGGTTGCGGCTGTTCTGGACGCCCGGTGTGCCCGGCTGCAGGTCGGTGGAGACGTCGAAGGCGAAGCGGCCGCCCAGCACCGGACCGAACGGGCCGGCCGGGGAGAACAGCACCAGGCGCTGGCTCTCGAAGCCGTCCTTTTCGTCCCGGCTATAGCGCAGGCCGGCGGTCAGGGCGAAGGCGTCGCTCAGCTGGTAGGTGAACTGGCCAAAGGCGGCCAGGGCCTTGGAGTTCAGTTCGGCGTAGCCGTCGACGAAGTTGCGGGTCGGATTGGCCGGCGCAGGGATGCAGGGGTTGGCCGCGCCGCCGAAGTAGCAGGGGGCGGCCATTTGCGCCTGCTGGGGATTCCCCAGCTGGATGCGCTGGCTGTAGTCCTCCTCGTACTGGTAGACGCCGAGGATCCAGTTGAGCGGCCCGTCTGAGTTCGAGGTCAGGTTCAGCTCGTTGGAATAGTACTTCTTCGTCTCATAGAAGTCGGTGGTGTAGTCGACGAAGATGCCGGGCACGCCGGCCACGGTGATCGGTGCGGTGCGGCTGGTGCTGTCGTAGTCACCGCCGGTTTGATAGTCGTACTGCTGGAAGCCGCCGATATACTTCAGGTCGGCGAAGCCCAGGTCCCAGGTCACCTGGCCGGTGAGGACATGGTTGCCGCGCAGGGCGCCGTAGCCATCGCGGTTGGTGTTCTGCACATAGGGGTCACGGACGCCGGGATTAGCCACCGTCTCGCCGAACTGGAAGCCGGTCACCAGGCCGCCGATGGGCTGGAAGGCGCGGGTGGTGTCATAGGGGCTGACCAGATTGGACAGGCGGTCGCCGACGCCCAGGCTGTCGTCCCAGTTGGAGCGGTTGTAGCGGACCCAGACGTCCACATCTTCGCCGAGCTCGGCTTCCATCTGGGCTTCGAAATAGGTCCGCTTGATGGAGGCGCCTTCATTGGCGCCGCCAATGTTCTCGATGAAGCCCTTGCGTTGCCACTCCTGGTTGCCGCCGACCTTGAAGCGGAGGTTCTCGGCCACCGGCACGGAGACCACGCCCTCGATGCGGGTGTAGTCATAATTGGCGACGGCGGCGCGGATTTCGCCGGAGAACTCATAGTCCGGACGCTTGGAGATCTGGTTGATCGCCCCGCCCATGGCGTTGCGCCCATAGAGCGTGCCCTGGGGACCACGGAGAATTTCGGTGCGCTCGATGAACAGCGGCGTCTTAAACAGCTCCGAGGAACTGGCCGAATAGAAGCCGTCCGAATAGGCCGCCACACCGGGGTCATTGCCGATGTAGAAGGTGTTGCGGCCCGAGCCGCGCAGGGACACCCGGTCGGCGCCGGAATAGTTCATGCCCGGGGTGAAGTTCACGAAGTCCTGGATGTTCGTGATGCCCTGGGTGTCGCGCTGCTCTGATGTGAAGGCCGAGACGGCGACGGGGACGTCCTGCAGGGCCTGCTCACGCTTCTCAGCGGTGATGACCAGTTCCTGGATGGTGAAGGGTTCGACGGCGGGCGCGGCGGACTGGGCGGCGGCGGCGCCGGCGCTGGCGAGGACGGCGACCGAGGCGCTGGCCGCCAGCAGGCGACGCAGACCGTTGTGCGAGACAGACGACATAGGTCCTCCCAAGCGGCTTTGGCGCCGCTCGTTATTTTCAATGTGTGACAAGGACCGCCGGGGAGGGCGATCAGGGCCGGGAACCTCGTTCCAACCGACGTATCAGTCAAACTTATCTGCGTTCAGGCGCCAAATATGGCGAAGGTTTGCGCCGGGCGTGGCGGAAATACCGCGCTTTCAAACGCGGCGCACAAAACTGACCCACGTTCTTTGAGAATCCCCTTGTGCGTAAACGATCCGAACCAACAACGCGGAGAGAAGGGTGGCAAACCGTATTTACGAAAGTGCGGGTTGAGCTGGGCTGCTGGCTCGCCGTTTGAAGGACGCCTGGGCCAGCCCTTGGACTTCCCCTTCGCCGCCCGCGCGCGCATATGGGGAGCATGACGGATACCCATCGCGATCGGCGCGCCCTTGTGCTGTTTTCCGGGGGGCAGGACTCCTCAGTCTGCCTGGCCTGGGCGCTTGCCCGCTATGACCATGTGGAGACGGTCGGCTTCGACTATGGCCAGCGCCACGCCGTGGAGATGACGGCGCGCCAGGTCGTCCGGGGGGCGTTGGCGACCCAGTTTACAGCCTGGGCGCCGCGGCTGGGACCTGACCACCTCATTGACCTCACGGGCTTCGGCGCCATCGCCGAGACGGCGATGACCTCTGAGCGGGCCTTTGAGGTCACCGACAAGGGTCTGCCCTCCACCTTCGTCCCGGGCCGCAATCTGGTGTTCCTGACCTATGGGGCGGCCCTCGCCGACCGCCGCGGGATCCGGGATCTGGTGGGCGGCATGTGCGAGACCGATTTCTCAGGCTATCCCGACTGCCGACGCGACACGATCGACGCCCTCGAACATGCGCTGAACCTCGGCATGGCGCAGGACTTCCGCATCCAGACGCCGCTGATGTCCCTGACCAAGGCGCAGACCTGGGCCCTGTCCAAAGGCCTGGGCGGCGAGGCCCTGGTGGACCTGATCTGTGAGGAGAGCCACACCTGCTATCGCGGCGAGCGCGGCCTGCGGCACGACTGGGGCCATGGCTGCGGCGACTGTCCGGCTTGCGAGCTGCGGGCCCGCGGATGGCATGACTGGGTGGCCCAGGGCCGCCCGGAGCTTGCGGCGTGACCTATTCGGTCAAGGAGATCTTTCTCACCCTGCAGGGGGAGGGCGGGCAGGCCGGGCGGCCGGCGGTGTTCTGCCGCTTTGCCGGCTGCAATCTGTGGTCGGGCCGCGAGATCGACCGCGCCAAGGCGGTCTGCACCTTCTGCGACACTGATTTCGTGGGCATGGATGGCCCCGGCGGCGGCCGGTTCTCAGACGCCGACGCCCTCGCCGACGCCATCGCCGCCGCCTGGACCGGCGGAGCCGACAACCGCCTGGTGGTCTGCACCGGGGGCGAGCCCCTGCTGCAACTGGACGCTCCTCTGGTCACCGCCCTGCACGCCCGGGGTTTCACCATCGCCGTAGAGACCAATGGCACCCTGGCCGCCCCGGATGGCGTCGACTGGGTCTGCGTCAGCCCCAAGGCCCAGGCGCCCGTCGTCCAGACCTCGGGGCAGGAACTCAAGCTGGTCTTCCCGCAGGCCGGGGTCGATCCGGCGCGGTTCGCGGGCCTAGATTTCGAACGCTTCTACCTGCAGCCCATGGACGGGCCCGACCGGCTCGCCAACACCGAGGCGGCGATCGCCTATTGCCTCGCCCACCCTCAGTGGCGTTTAAGCGTGCAAACCCACAAATATCTGGGCATTCCCTGACGGCCGCCAGGCTGGACGGATCGCCCGAGCGCGCCGATGACATCGCACATTTTTGAGATCACCAAGGTCGCCACCTTCGATGCGGCCCACTACCTCCCCGACGGCCCGGCCCAGAGCCCCTATACCCGGCTGCATGGGCATTCCTTCCAGGTGGAGGCGACCGTGGCCGGGGCGCCGCAGCCCCCTGTGGGCTGGGTCGCCGACCTCGCTGAACTGGACGGAGCCCTGCGGGCGGTCGCCCTGGAGCTGGATCACGGACTGCTCAATGAAAAGCCAGGGCTCGACAGCCCGACGCTTGAGAACCTCTGCCTCTATTTCGCCGAGCGGCTGAAGGGGCAGTTCCCTGGCCTGTCGAAGATCAAGGTCTCGCGGCCGACCATCGGCGAAAGTTGCGCCCTGACCCTCTAGCGGTCGCGGCGGCGCTTGCGGTCGTCGTCATCGTCGTCACCGCCAGGGATCACCGCCCCGGCGGCCATCCCCACCCCCTTGGCCGTCGCGCCCACGGCGGCGCCTGTGACGCCTATGGCGACGCCGGCGGTCGTGCCCACGACGGCGGCGGCCAGGCAGCCGGCCTGGCTGAGCGCCAGCGCGCCGATCAGGCTGAAGCGAAGAAGCTGTGGCGCGGTCATGGTGAATCCCCTGGAGTCAGGCCCCAGATGACGCGCAAATCGTCACCAAATGGTGGCGATCCTCAGTCCAACTGGTGGGAGAGAGAGACCGCCGCGTCCCCCTGGCGGCGCCAGGGGCCGGTGAAGTTCGGGTCGGCCCGGCGGCGTCGGTCCGGTCCGAAATAGTCCTGGGTGCGGATATAGGGCCTCGGGTGCTCGACGATCCGGTTGAGGCGCTCCAGCACGCCGCGGGCCGTGAGCGGCTTGGCCAGGAACTCGTTGACGCCAGCGTCGCGGGCCTCGGCCACCCGGCGCATGGTCGAATGGCCCGTGATCATGATCACGGGGACCATCTGATTGGGACTGTCGGGGGAGTTGCGCAGCAGGCGGACAAAGTCGATGCCGTCCAACGGCTGCATCGACAGGTCGGTCATGACGATGTCGATGGGGTGATTGCGCAACTGCTGCAGGCCTTCGGCCCCGTCGGCGCCTTCGTGGATATGAACGACGCCAATGGCGCGCAGGATCTCGGTCAACAGCACCCGCATGTGGTGGTTGTCGTCGACGAGCAGGATCCTGAGCAGTTCGTATCGCAAGGTCGGTCTTTCGCGGTCAGGTCACAGGTGAAGCGGCGACGCCGCCGATCGCGAGGGGGCTCATTTCAGGCAAGTCCCTCGTACGGTCAATCTGAAAACCGTCGATTTTTGACCTCGACGGCAAACCCAAGGTTCGAGATCTAGGCCTAAGATCCTGGGGTGAAGCGCGCCTCGCCAAGCTGACCCCGATGGCGAAGATAGGCGTCGGCCAGAACGCAGGCGACCATCGCCTCGACAACAGGAACGGCACGGATGCCCACACAGGGATCATGGCGCCCCTTGGTGCGAAGCTCGATCTCATGGCCGGCCTCATCAAGACTGCGCCGGGGCGTCAGGATGGAAGAGGTTGGCTTGAAGGCGATCTTGGCAGTGACCGCCTGGCCCGTGGAAATCCCGCCGAGGACCCCGCCGGCCTTGTTCGACAGGAAGACCGGCTCGCCGTCGTTCCCCATCCGCATCTCGTCAGCGTTTTCTTCCCCCGATAGGGCGGCTGAGGCGAAACCGGCCCCGATCTCGACCCCCTTGGCGGCGTTGATCGACATCAGCGCGCCAGCCAGTTCAGCGTCCAGCTTGCCATAGATGGGCGCGCCCCATCCGGCCGGCACGCCCTTGGCCTCCACCTCGACCACCGCCCCGGTGGACGAACCGCCCTTGCGGACCTTTTCGAGGTGCGCCTCCCAGACCGGCACGGTCTCGGCGTCGGGACACCAGAAGGGATTGTTGCGGGTTTCGTCCCAGTCAAAGCGGCTGCGGTCGATCTCGTGGGGCCCGATCTGGACGACGGCGGCGCGAATGGTGACGCCAGCCAGGATCTTTCGCGCCACAGCGCCGGCCGCGACCCGCGCGGCCGTCTCCCGCGCCGAGGCCCGGCCGCCGCCGCGATAGTCGCGCACGCCATACTTGGCGAAATAGGCGTAGTCGGCGTGACCGGGCCGGAAGGCCTGGGCGATCTCCGAATAGTCCCGACTACGCTGGTCGGTGTTCTCGATCATCATGGAGATCGGCGTGCCGGTCGTCACAGGGCCGCCGGTGCGAGCATCTTCGAAGACACCGGACAGAATCCGCACAGCGTCCGGCTCCTGACGCTGGGTGACGAACTTGCCCTGGCCAGGACGGCGCTGGTCGAGCCAGACCTGGACATCTTCAGGGCGCAGGGACAGGCCCGGAGGGCAGCCGTCGATGACGCAGCCGAGCGCCGGGCCGTGGCTTTCACCCCAGGTGGTGACGCGGAAAAGATGACCAAAGGTATTGTGCGACATAGCGGCGCTCTTAGCGCATTTCCGCGCAGGCGCCACGTCCAGGATCGGGAACCCGCGGGGTTCAGCGACGCTGTTAGGGCATGAAAACGCTACAGGAGTTCAGGCCCATGCGCCTCATGGTCATCTCGCTCGCCGCGCTCATGCTGCCAGCCACCGCCAGCTTCGCCGACGCGCCGCCCTCGGACGAAGAGCGCGCGCGCGTCATGGCCGCCCTCGCCGCTGTCGGTTGCAGCGATCCCCGGGAGATCGAGCGCGAAGAGGATGACGGGGTGATCGAGGGTTATGAGGTCGAGGACGCCAAGTGCGCGGACGGCGTCTATGACTTCGAGCTCGACGTGAATTTCAACATCACCGATCGCGACCGCGACTAGGGTCAGGCCGCCCAGGCCGCCGCGAAGCGGCGAAGCAGGGTGCGGGCCGCACTCGACGCCGTCTCGCTGGCGGCCTGGAGACGGATGAAAAGGTCACCCTGACGGTGACGCCCCCGAGCGGGCAGACCATCGCCAGCCAGGCGGATCAGGCCGCGGGCCGAAGCCTTGCGGGTGATCCAGACGTCTCGCGGGCCCAGCGGCGTCTCGAGGCTGACGCGCCCGCCCTGATCCAGCAGCGCCCGATCCAACACCGCGGTGATCCACAGGTCGTTTCCCCGGACGATCAGCTGACCGTCCCCCCTGACGGCGACTGTCAGAACCTCGCCGCCGGCCCGCAGCCGGTCGCCGCTGCGCAGACCCGCCGGAACCGTGATCCTCAGTCTCCGACCATCGGCCAATTCATGCTCGGCCTGTCCACCGCGCAGAGCAAGATGCGGCGTCAGGCTGAGGGTGGCGCCATCGGATGTTCTGCGGCTGGTCTGAACACTGGGCGGCTGATGCAGGATGTCGGCCCGGCCGGAGCCGCCGCGGAGGACGTCATAGGCCTCAACCAACCGCCGGAAAGAGTCCGCATCCCCACCGTCACGGTCCGGATGGACGCTCTTGGCCCGGTTGCGGAAGGCGCGGCGCAGCTCTCCGGAGGAAGCGCCGGCGGCGACGCCCAGCAGCTCCCGCGCCCGGCGCGTCGTCAGGGCCTGATCTGTCCCGCTCATAGGGTGAAGGTCCTAGCCGGTGGCCCGTCAACGGCGCGTTAAACCCCTGACGACCGGCCGCCCGCGCGATATAGGGCGCAGGTCATGTCAAAGCGCCCCCCGGACTCCCCGCCATCAGACTCTCTGATCCCGGCCTCGCCCTCTGAGGACGACTATGTGGCCCAGGTCACCCAGGCCGAGCCGCCGCCGCTTCTGAGCGAAACCGACCCCTTCGCCCTGTTCGGCCAGTGGCTGCAGGAGGCGGGTGGCAAGGAGCCGAACGACCCCAACGCCATGGCGCTCGCCACCGCCGACGCCGATGGCGTCCCGGACGTGCGCATGGTGCTGTTGAAGGATGTCGATCCGGCCGGCTTTGTTTTCTACACCAACCTGGAAAGCGCCAAGGGCCGGCAGCTGGCCGAAAACCCCCACGCCGCCCTGCTGTTTCACTGGAAATCCCTGCGGCGGCAGGTTCGCGTCCGCGGTCAGATCAGCCCGGTGAGCGTGGAGGAAGCCGACGCCTATTTCGCCACCCGCGCGCGGGCTTCGCAGCTGGGCGCCTGGGCCTCGGAGCAGTCCCGCGTCCTGCCTGACCGCCTGGCGCTGGAAAAGCGGATCGCCGAGGCTGGCCTGCGCTTTGGGTTGGGCAAGGTGGAGCGCCCGCCGCACTGGTCCGGCTTCCGTCTGGCGCCGAGCGCCCTGGAATTCTGGCGTGACCGCCCCTTCCGCCTGCATGAGCGGCTGGTGTTCCGCCGCAGCGGTCAGGGCTGGACCACCGAGCGGCTCTACCCCTGATGAATGCTCCCCGTTTCAAGGCGGCCGTCCCTTGACCGATCCGGACGAAGCCGAGGTCGCCGCCTGGCTTGAAGGCCAGGCCGAGCGACGCATCGACACCGCGTGCGCGCGGGTCTTCCTGACGCCGGAGCGCGCCTTCAAGGTCAAGCGACGGCTGGACCTGGGCTATCTCGACTATTCCACGCTGGAGCTGCGGCGCTGGGCGCTGGACCGGGAGCTGCGCTTTAATCGGGCCGCGGCGCCTGACATCTATCGCACCGTGCGGGCGATCACTCGGATGGCCGATGGCGGCCTTGAGTTCGACGGCGAGGGCGAGCCGGTGGAGTTCGCGCTGGAGATGCGCCGCTTCGACGAGACCGCCGTGCTCTCGGCCCAGCCCTGGGCGGTCGATGGTCCCCTGGCCGACAACCTGGGGCGCGCCGTCGCCGGCTTCCATGCCGCAGCCCCCCTGAGGCCTGAGGGCGGTGGGGGACGGGCGCTGAAATTCACCATCGACTCCAACGCCCACCTACTGCGCGAGCTGGCGCCCCGGCTGGGGGCTGATCGGGTAGAGGCCGTGATCGCCGCCACCGACCAAGCCTTTTTCCAGCATCAGGCCCTGCTGGACGCCCGGGCGCTGGGCGGGTTCGCTCGTCACTGCCACGGGGATCTCCACCTGGGGAACATCCTCCTGGAGGACGGGCGACCGATCCTGTTCGACTGCATCGAGTTCAACGACACCCTGTCGGATGTGGACGTTCAGTACGACATCGCCTTCCTGCTGATGGACCTGGACTTCCGTCGGAGGCGAGATGCGGCGGTGCGGGTGCTTTCGGCCTATCTGGACGAGGCGGCCCGCAGCTTTGGGCCAGAGCTGTGGGATGGGCTGGCGACCCTGCCCCTGATGATAGCGGTCCGGGCTGCGGTCCGCGCGCATGTCTGGGCCCATACGGGCGATGACGCCGCGGCTGGCGCCTATCTGGACGCGGCCCTGGCGCACCTCTCGCCGCCTAAGGCCCGGCTGCTGGCGGTCGGCGGCATGTCGGGGACTGGCAAATCCACCTTCGCCCGGCTGGTGGCGCCGGGGATCGGCGCTGCGCCCGGCGCCATCGTCCTGCGCACCGACGAGGTCCGCAAGCGGCTGATGGGGGTGGCCCCCGACAGCCGCCTGCCGGCAAGCGCCTATGGGCCAGGCTTCTACGAACAGGTCTATGACACCCTGTTCAGCGAGGCGGGCCAGGCCCTGGCGGCCGGCCGCGCCGTGGTCCTGGACGCCACCTTCATCTCACCGGCCCTGCGCCGAAGGGCCGAGGCCCTTGCGACGAGCCAGGGCGTCGCCTTCGACGGCGTCTGGCTGGAGGCGCCGGTAGAGACCCTGGCCGCACGGATCGACGCCCGGCACGGGGACGCGTCCGACGCCACCGTGGAGACCCTGCGCAAGCAGCTCGACCAGGAGGTCGGCGCCGTCCAATGGGCGCGGATCGACGCTTCGGGCTCGGCTGACGAGGCCGCCGAGGCCTGGAGCCACCTCCAGACCCCGGCTTGAGACCTCAAGCCTGGGCAGGCTCCCGGGCCAGGACCTGGCGACGGGCCTGGACGGCGCCGGCCAGGGTTTCCAGCACGGCGACGGAGTCGTCCCAGCCGATGCAGCCATCGGTGATCGACTGGCCATAGGTCAGGGGGTGGCCAGGGATAAGGTCCTGACGGCCGGCCACCAGGTGGCTTTCGACCATCACCCCCATGACCTTCTGATCGCCGGCGGCGAGACGGGCGGCGAGTTCGGCGATGACCGCGGGCTGGTTCTCCGGCTTCTTGTTGCTGTTGGCGTGGCTGGCGTCGACCATCAGGCGCGGGGCGAGGCCGGCCTTCTCGATCAGGGCGCAGGCGGCCGCGACGCTTGCGGCGTCATGGTTGGGCGACGATCCACCGCGCAGCACCACATGACAGTCGCCGTTGCCAGTGGTGGCGGCGATGGCTGAGCGGCCTTCCTTGGTGACGGCCAGGAAATGGTGCGGCTGGCTGGCGGCGCGCACCGCGTCCACGGCGATCTGCACATTGCCGTCGGTGCCGTTCTTGAAGCCCACGGGGCAGGAGAGGCCCGAGGCTAGTTCCCGGTGGATCTGGCTTTCGGTGGTCCGCGCCCCGATGGCGCCCCAGGCCACCAGGTCGGCGATGTACTGGGGCGTGGTCACGTCCAGGAACTCGCACGCCGCCGGCAGGCCCATGTCGTTGATGTCGGCGAGCAGGCCTCGGGCGATCCGCAGGCCCTGGTCGATCTCGAAACCGCCGTCCAGACCCGGGTCATTGATCAGCCCCTTCCAACCCACCGTGGTGCGCGGCTTTTCGAAATAGACCCGCATCAGGATTTCCAGATCGCCGGCGAACCGCGTCCGCTCAGCCGCCAGACGGTGGGCGTACTCCATGGCCGCGTCGGGGTCGTGGATGGAGCAGGGGCCGATGACCACCAGCAGGCGGTCGTCGCGGCCATGAATGATGTCCTGAGCGGCCGTGCGCGCGTCGGTGACGGTGGCGCTGGCCCGGGCGGTGCGGGGCTGGGCGGCCATGATCTCGGCCGGGGGCGTCAGGGGCTTGATCGAGCCGATGCGCAGATCGTCGGTGGTGGTGGGGTCGGTGGCGGTCATGGAATGGCTCTCTGGGATGGGCGCTTTGGCGGAGCGGTCCGACGGGCCATAAAAAAAGCCGCCGGATCGGCGGCGGCGGTGGGGTTCGTCTTACGTCTGGGTCACGTCAGCAGAACTCCGTCCGTCGCCAGGGGCGTCGGATAGCCAAAATACCAAAAGAGATAGGTGGCGGCGTTCGGAGACATGATGGGGGATATTTATCCCACAACGGCGGGCCTGTCACCCCTTTCGCGCAAGGATCGTCCCTTTGCGCCCGCGCGGGGCGACTCTCGTTGCCTAACGGCCGTCGCAAAACTAGCTTAGCCCGCAAGAACGCCGATAACCTAGGGAGCGAATTGATGCTGGGCTTGATGCAGGACTGGCCGCTGACGGTCGACAAGATCCTGGACCATGCGAAGGAATGGCATGGGGACCGCGAGATCGTCAGCCGCAGCGTCGAAGGCCCCATCGTCCGCACCACCTATGCCGAGGTGCATGGCCGCGCCAAGCGCCTGTCCAACGCGCTTCTGAACCTGGGCATGAAGCCCGGCGACCGGATTGCGACCCTGGCCTGGAACACCGCCCGGCACCTGGAGGCCTGGTACGGCATCATGGGCGTCGGCATGGTCTGCCACACCCTCAATCCGCGCCTCTTCCCCGAACAACTGGCCTACATCATCAACCACGCCGAAGACCGGGTCATCTTCACCGACCTGACCTTCCTGCCGATCCTGGCGGCGCTGAAGGACAAGCTGCCGACGGTCGAGAAGATCATCGTCATGACCGACGAGGCGCACATGGCCGACTGCCCTATCGAGGGCGCCCTGTGCTTTGAGACCCTTGTGGCCGAGGCCTCGCCCGACTGCGCCTGGGGCGGCTTCGACGAGAACACGGCCGCGGGCCTCTGCTACACCTCCGGCACCACGGGCAACCCCAAGGGCGTGCTCTATTCGCACCGGTCCAACTTCCTGCACACCCTGACCACCATGGGCGCAGATGTGCTGGGTGTCGGGGCGGCGGACTCCATCCTGCCGGTGGTGCCCATGTTCCACGCCAACGCCTGGGGCATCGCGTTTTCGGCGCCGGCCGTGGGCGCCAAGCTGGTCATGCCTGGCCCGAAGCTCGACGGCGCCTCCGTTCACGAACTGCTGGAGAGCGAACAGGTCAACTTCTCGGCCGCCGTGCCCACCGTCTGGCAGATGCTGCTGCAGCACCTGCGCGACACGGGCGGCAAGCTGACCAGCCTCAAGCGCGTGGTCATCGGAGGTTCGGCCGTGCCGGAGGCCATCGTGCGTGGCTTCCGCGACGAGTATGGCGTCGACGTGACCCACGCCTGGGGGATGACCGAAACCTCGCCGCTGGGCACCCAGGCCACGCCCAACCACAAGATCGCCGCCATGAGCGAGGAGGAGCAGCTCCGCTTCAAGCTCAAGCAGGGCCGTCCGCCGCTCGGCATCGAAATGAAGCTGGTGGATGACGAGGAAAAGCGCCTGCCCCATGACGGGACCACCTTCGGGCGGCTGAAGGTCAAGGGTCCCTTCGTGGTCGGCGAATACTTCAAGGCTGACGGGGGCAAGATTCTCGACGGCGAAGGCTTCTTCGACACCGGCGACGTGGCCACCATCGACGACCACGGCTACATGCAGATCACCGACCGCGCCAAGGACGTCATCAAGTCCGGCGGCGAGTGGATCAGCTCCATCGAGATCGAGAACCTGGCCGCCGGCCATCCCAAGGCCGTGCTCGCCGCCGTGATCGGCGTGGCCCATCCCAAATGGGATGAGCGGCCCCTTCTGCTGGTCAAGCTGAAGGAGGGACAGAGCGCCACCAAGCAGGAATTCCTCGACTTCCTGGAGGGCAAGATCGCCAAGTGGTGGATGCCCGACGACGTGGTCTTCGTGGATGACATCCCGCTCGGCGCCACCGGCAAGATCGACAAGAAGCTGATCCGCGACCAGATGGCCGACTACCGCCTGCCCACGGCCGAGCCGGCCCCGGCCGCGCCGCTGCTGGCCGCCTCGCCCAAGCTCTACGCCCCGGAACCCGAAGCGACTGAGACCGCGTCCGAAACCCATGCTTCGGTCTGGACGCCGGCCCCGGGACCTGGGGAATCCCTTCCGACGCCTGAAGGGCTGACCGTGCTTGGGACAGAGGCGCCGCCCACCCAACCGGCGGCGACCTCGACCGGGGAGGCCGTGGCGGAGGCCCTCGGCCCTTTTCCCGATGAGGCCGTAGAGGCCAAGGCGACCCCCGAGACGCCGGCGGCCCCCTGGCCGGCCTTTGTTCCCGAGGCCGAACCTGCCCCTGCGCCGGCGCAGCCGAGTTCGGCGGACTCGCCGATCTTCATGCCCGCCGCGTCGTCGCGGCGGCGCAAGTCCTCGCCTGTGCCAGGCCTGTTCATGGGGATCGCCATCCTGATCGCCCTGGCGCCTGCCGCCATGTGGACGGCCGGGACCTATGGGTGGAGCTATGGCTGGGTCAGCGGCGATGTCGCGCGCGCGCTCCTGGCCTGGTTCCCGCAGGTGGCCATGGCCAGCGCCTTCACTGGCGTCATGGCCATTGTGGTGGCGGCGGTTTCGGACTTCCGCCGCCTCTGGGCGCCGGCCTTCATCGCCATCCTGATCAGCGTCGTCACCCTGGCGGTGCTGGCCGCCAGCGGCGGCCTGGGCGTCTAGAGCTAGTCAGCCAGGCGATAGCGACTGTCGATCGACGCCGGTCCGTCGGTGGCCACCTTGCCCCGGCGGACCAGGTCGATCATGTGCCCGAGGACCGACCTCGCCGCGGCGGGGTGCAGCCGGGGATCCACGTCGGCATAGAGCTTCGGCACCATCTCGACGATCCGCTCATAGCCCTCGCCGACAGCGGCCAACACCTGGGCCTCTCGGGCGCGGCGGTGGGCGGCGTAGGCCTCGATGAAGGGCGTGACCTCCCGGATTGGCGGCCCGTGGGTCGGCCACAGCACGTCGAAGTCACGGGACTTCACCCGCTCCAGGCTGTCCATATAGTCGGTCATGTCGCCGTCGGGGGGCGTGATCACCGTGGTCGACCAGCCCATGATGTGGTCGCCGGAGAACAGGGCGTTCTCCTCCTTCAGGGCGAAGCAGATGTGGTTTGAGGTGTGGCCAGGCGTGGCCACCGCCTCCAGCGTCCAGCCGGGTCCCTCAAGCACCTGACCGCCGCCGCACAGGCTGACATCGGGGGCGAAGTCGAAATCGGCTCCGGCTTCGGTGCGGATGGTGGACTCCTCGGCCGCAGCCCCCACCGCGCAGCCATAGATGGCCGCCCCGGTCTTGGCCTTCAGCGGCCTGGCCAGGGGAGAGTGGTCGCTGTGGTGGTGGGTGACCAGGATGTGGGTGACGCGCTCGCCGGGCTCAAGGGCCGCCAGGATCGCCTCCAGGTGCTCGGGCAGGTCAGGTCCTGGGTCGATCACCGCCACCTCGCCGCGGCCGACGATGTAGGTGCCGGTCCCCATGAAGGTGAAGGGCCCGGGATTGCGGGCCACCACCCGGCGGATCAGGGGGGAGACCTGATCGCAGACCCCGTACTCGAACTGGATCTCGCGGACATAGGGAATCATCAGCAGGGGCTCCCGAGGGCGGCGATCCTGGCGGCGCCGAAGTTGCGGAACAGAGGCGGTGATAGGGCAGGGAAGTCAGACATGATCGCAGATGCCGCCATTTTTGTCTCAAAACGGCTCCAGCGGGCGGCCTTCGCCGTGCTGTGTCTCATGGCGGCCCAGCTGACCCTGGCCCTGGCCAGCTGCGAGGCCGAGCCCGCCGCCATGGCCGCGCGGGTGAGCCTGGCGGAACTGCGCTAGGGTTCGCCCAACGTCAGCCGACCACGCCAGACAGATCATAGCCGGCCTCGGCGCCCAGGCCGATGAGCGTCTGCCGGTCCACGGTTCCGGCCTGCGCCTGACCGATGGCCCAGGTGACGATGGAGCGCGTGCCCGACCGGCAATAGGCCAGCACCGGCCCATCAGCAGCCTCCACCGCCTGCCGCTGCGCCAGGACCTGGGCGGCGTCCGGGCCGCCGCGCACCGGGATCGCCACATAGTCCAGGCCCGCCGCCCGCGCCGCCGCCTCGATCTCCGCCCCATCGGGCTGGGCGGGGTCTTCCCCATCCGGGCGGTTGTTGATGATCAGGACAAAGCCCTGCGCGGCGGCCTGCGCCACGTCGCCCAAGGCGATCTGCGGGCTGACGGAGAGTTGGTCGGTGACGCGGCGGAACTGGGTCATGGAGGCCTTGGATGTGACGAGGGTTACGGCTTTGTTTGACATCATCGGGGCGCGATGAAAGTTTCGCAACGCCCGGCCCCCAGCCGCAGGCCTTCAGCGGAAGACCAAGCCACCCCTCATGCTGCGTTTCATAGGCCGACGCCTTCTCATCGCCATACCCACCCTGTTCCTCGTGATCACGGTGGCCTTCTTCATGATGCGCGCCGCCCCGGGCAGCCCGTTTGACGGCGACCGCAAGCTGTCGCCGGAGATCGAGGCCAATGTCATGGCCAAGTACGGCATGGACCGGCCCCTGCACGAGCAGTACGGCGCCTATCTGGCCGGCGTGGTTCAGGGGGATCTGGGGCCGTCCCTGAAATACAAGGACAAGACCGTCCTGCAGATCCTGCAGGAGAATTATCGCGTCAGCCTGACGCTTGGCCTGTCCTCCATCATCCTGGCCACGGTGATCGGCGTCAGCCTCGGCGTGCTGGCGGCCTTAAGACAGAACCAGACCACCGACTATGTGGTTATGACCATCGCTATATTGGGGGTCTGCATACCCACCTTCGTCACCGCCCCGGTCCTGGTGCTGGTGATCGCCTCCAAGCTCGGCTGGCTGCCCAGCGCCGGCTGGAACGGCGGGGCGCTGCCAAACCTGATCCTGCCCATTGTCGTGCTGACCCTTCCGCAGGTGGCGATCATTTCACGCCTGACCCGGGCCGGCATGGTCGAGGTGCTGCGCTCCAACTACATCCGCACCGCCCGGGCCAAGGGCCTGCCGGAGAACCGCATCGTGCGACGCCACGCCCTGCGCGCGGCCATCCTGCCCCTGGTTAGCTATCTGGGGCCGGCCGCGGCGGGCCTGATCACCGGCTCCCTGGTGGTTGAGAAGATCTTCAACCTGCCGGGCCTGGGCAAGTTCTTCGTCATCAGCGCGCTTCAGCGCGACTACACCGTGGTCATGGGCATGGTGATCTTCTACGCCGCCCTGATCCTGATCCTCAATCTGATCGCCGACCTGCTGCACGCGGTTCTCGATCCGCGGGTGCGCCTGTCATGACCGGAACCATTCTGACGCCCGGCTCCCGCGTCGGCGCTGAAACCATGGAAAAGGCCGCCCGGGGCCGCAGCCTGTGGGATGACGCACGCCGCCGCCTGCTGCGCAACAAGGCGGCCGTGGGTGGGATGATCGTGCTGGGCCTGCTGGTGCTGGCGGCGATCATCGGCCCCTATTTCACGCCCTATGCCTATGACCAGATCAACAAGGATCATGTCTGGGCGCCGCCGCTCACCCAGGGCCATCTGCTGGGCGCCGACTCGCTCGGCCGGGATCTGCTGGCGCGGCTGCTGACGGGTCTTCGGGTCTCGCTCGCCATCGGTCTGGTGGCCACCACCGTGTCGCTGATCATCGGCGTCGCCTGGGGGGCGATCGCCGGCTATCTGGGCGGGCGGATCGACGAGATCATGATGCGCGTCGTCGACGTGCTCTATTCGCTGCCCTTCATCTTCTTCGTCATCCTGCTGATGGTCACCTTCGGCTCGAACATCATCCTGATCTTCGTGGCCATCGGGGCGGTGGAGTGGCTGACCATGTCGCGGATCGTGCGGGGCCAGACCCTGTCGCTGAAGCACAAGGAGTTTGTCGAGGCCGCCCGCGCCGCCGGCCTGGGCGACGGCGGCATCATCGCCAAGCACATCATCCCCAACCTGCTCGGCCCCGTGGTCGTCTATGTGACCCTGACCATCCCCGCCGTGATCCTGGCCGAGAGCTTCCTGTCGTTCCTGGGGCTTGGGGTTCAGCCGCCCATGGCCTCGCTGGGCACCCTGATCGCCAATGGCGCCCAGGACATGGAGCTGGCCTGGTGGCTGCTGGTCTTCCCGTCGCTGACCATGGTCGTCACCCTGATGAGCTTCAATTTCATCGGCGACGGCCTGCGCGACGCCATCGATCCCAAGGACCGATAGGGCAGGGTGCGCCTCCTCCTGGTCCCCAGCCCGTTCGTGGGAGCGGTCACCTGGGAGCCTTTTCATCAGGCTAGGCCAGACTCCGTGGTCGTCGACTTCGGGCGTCTGGCCGGTCGGGATGTTTACAGCGAGGTCGCCGAGCGGGTGGCGGAGGCCGCCGGGCAGGACGCCTGCGTTGCGGTCCTTCACAGCAGCGCCGGGAGCTTCGCCCCGGCGCTCGTTCCCCGGGTGGCTGGCCTGCGCGGCCTGATTTTTGTCGATGCTGTCCTGCCGCACCCTGGGCGGAGTGTCATCGATATCTCCCCACCCGAACAGATCGATCATCTGCGCGAGCTGTCGACGGAGGGTCGGATGGCCCCTTGGAACATGTGGTTCCCCCAGGACCCGACCGAGAGGTGGATTCCGGACGCAGGAATGCGCGTTAGCTTTCTGGCGGCGCTTCCGGAGGCGCCGCTCGCATGCCTGGACACGCCCGCCCCCGCTTCAGACCTGTGGGCCGGGGTCCCCTGCGCTTTCGTTCGGCTAAGTCGAGGCTATGAAGCCAATGCCCTGAGGGCCGAGGCCATGGGCTGGCCCGTCCGGCGCGCCGATCTTACCCATCTTGCAATCTTCACCCACCCAGGCGAGGTGGCCCGCCTGCTGGACGGGCTCCCCTTCGCCTGAGCGCCCGACGCTATTGCACCCGCTTGGCGCGCACGGCGCGCTGGCCGTCCAGGTTCATGAAGTAGCTGCTCAGGGAAGCCTTGCGGATCTCCACCTTGGTCCCGGCCCGGGGGCGGCGGCCGACCACTTCGGTGTCGGTCTGCTGCCAGACCGCGCCGTCTTCCAGCTCGATCACCCACTTGCCGCCGGCCTGATAGGCGTTCTTGGCCACCCCGGTGATGTTGTCCATCTCCTCCGGCGCGACGCCACGCTCAAAGAGCGCCATCGAGGGCATCGAGAAGCCGAAGGTCTGGCGGCGAACGGTGCGAGCCTGTTCGCGATCGACCACGACGATGTCGCCCTTGGCTTCGGCCTGATCCATGGCCCCGGCGGCCTGATCATAGCAGGCGAGCCTCGCCGCATCGTCGCCAAGGCCCCGGCAATCGAGCAGGGACTGCAGAATCGCCGCGCGTCCCGGGACGCCGGGGGACTGCGCCTGAGCGCCTAGGGGCGCCAGCGCGCATGCGCCGGCGAGCGCCAGGCTGAGTCTTGCCCCGGGCCAAAAACCTGTCATCGGTTGCCTCATGATCTTTCCAAGCCTCATTGAAGAGGTCCGCCGCGGTCGGCGCAATCTCTTCTCTTCGCCCAAGGCCGCCCTGGCGGTTCTCGTCCCTGCGCTGCTCACCGCCGCCGTGGCCTGTGCGCCCCAGGCTCCGGTCCGTCCCCCATGCCCTGAGGGCGAGGTCTGCCTGCTGATCGGCAATGGATCTGAGCCCGCCACACTGGATCCCCACAAGGCCACGGGCACCTGGGAAAGCCGCATCCTGGCCGACGCCTTCATGGGCCTCACCCAGGATGACGCCAGCGGCGAGGCGATTCCCGGCATGGCCGAGCGCTGGGAGGTCAGTGATGACGGCCTGGTCTGGACCTTCTATCTGCGCGAGGCGGTCTGGTCGGACGGCGTGCCGGTCAGCGCCGACGATTTCGTCTTTTCCCTGAGGCGCATCCTGCTGCCGGAGACGGCCTCGGAATATTCCTCGCTGCTCTATTTCATCGAGGGCGCTCAGGCGCTGAACGAAGGCAAGACCGGCGTTGAGACCCTGGGGGTCAGGGCGATCAATCCCCGCACCCTTGAAATCCGCCTGGTTCACCCGGCCCCCTATCTGACCGAGGTGGCCAAGCACCAGACCATGTCGCCGGTGCCCAAGCATCTGGTGGAGCGGCTGGGCGACGCCTGGGTGCAGCCGCAGAACATCGTCACCAACGGCCCCTATCGCATCGCGACCTGGCGGCTGGGCGACCATGTGCGGATGACCAAGAACCCGCTCTTCTATGAGGCCGACAAGGTCTGCGTCGATCAGGTCTACTATTACCCGACCACCGACGCGGCGAGTTCCGAGCGCCGGGTGCGGCGGGGCGAGCTGGATATCAGCTATGAGGTCCAGTCAAACCGGATCGCCTTCCTGCGGGAGGAAATCCCCGACTATGTGCGGACCCACACCTATCTCGGCGTGGCCTATATGGCCTTCAACTCCAATGTGGAGGCGCTGAAGGACGTCCGGGTGCGCCGGGCCATCAGCATGGCGCTCGATCGGGAGTTCATCACCGACAAGCTGCTGCGGGGCGGTCAGGTCCCGGCTTACAATTATGTGCCGCCGGGCGTGGCCAACTATGTGTCGCCGCCGGAGCCGGAATGGTCGAAATGGCCGCTGGAACGCCGCCAGGATGAGGCGAGGCGTCTGCTGGCGCAGGCCGGCTATGGCCCGTCCAACCCCCTGAAGCTCGAGATCAAGCACCGAAACTCGTCGGACCCTACCCTGTTCATGCCCGCCATCCAGGCCGACCTGAAGCAGGTGGGCATTGATCTCGCCCTGGCGCAGAACGAGGTCCAGATCGCCTATGCGGCCTATCGGGTGCGGGACTTCCAGATCGCCGACGCCGGCTGGGTCGCCGACTATAACGATGCCATGAGCTTCCTCTATCTCAACGGTTCGACAGCCGGATCGCAGAACTACGGCGACTACAGCAATCCCCGCTATGACGAGTTGCTGCGTCTGGCCGACAATGAACCGGACTCGGCGACGCGGGCCGGCTACCTGGCCGAAGCCGAGCGTATCATGCTCGAGGATGCGCCCATTGTTCCGGTCTATTTCCTGAACACCAAGGCCCTGGTGAACCCCAGGATCACGGGGTGGGTGGACAACATAATCGACCACCACCGGACGAGATATCTATGCGTCCAAGATGCTCAGCGTGCGGATCGGGGCATAAATTGATCGCCGAGCGCCTTAGCCATGACCAGTCTGTGTCTGGAATGTGACAGGTTGACCGCGAAAACATTGCGGCTTGTTAATGGCCGTTGACCCCCGTTCCGTAACCCCCGTAACTCCCCCGTAACCCGGGTCGTTCTCGATCCGCGGGACACTTTTTTTGTGGGGAGCGGCTCGGCGCCTGTCCGTATCGGACCTGTGATCGGCCCGCTGGAGGATCTGACCTTGAACATCAAATCCAAGCGAGAGCGCCTGTTGGCGTCATCGATGATCTGTGGCGCGGCTTTCGCCGCCATGGCCGTTTCGCCGGCCACCGCCCAGGTCGCCGAAGTCCAGGAACTGGTCGTGACCGGTTCGCGCATTCAGGTGCCCGGCCTTGAGTCGGCCAGCCCGATCATGACGGTCGGCGCGGCGGAAATCGGTCTGCAGCAGCAGCCGGAAGTGGAGAAGATCATCCGCTTCCTGCCCATCTCCGTCCCCTCGGACGGCGACGCGGTGAACAACGGCACCGCCGGCGTGTCGACCATCAACCTGCGCGGCCTTGGCGCCAACCGGAACCTGATCCTGATCGACGGTCAGCGGGTCACCCCGTACAACGTCGACGGTGAAGTCGACGTCTCGGTCATCCCCACCGCCTTCCTGGAGCGGATCGACATCATCACCGGCGGCGCGTCTGCCGTGTACGGTTCGGACGCCATCTCGGGCGCCATCAACTTCATCCTGAAGAAGGATTTTGAAGGCGTCGAACTGGACACCAAGTACTCGGTCTCCGGCGAAGGCGACGGCGAAGTGGTCACCACCTCGCTGACCTTCGGCTCCAACATCGCCGATGGCCGCGGCAACGTCGCCATGAGCATGAACTACTCCAAGCGTGAAGGCGTCCTGCTCGGCTCCCGTCCGCTCGGCAACCTCGGCATCGTCACCGCCACCGGCGGCAACTATCAGAACTTCCTCGACGGCATTGCGCCGACCCCGGCCCCGGCCGGCTGCGGCGGCCCGGGCTCGGTGGCCGCCGGTGGTTCGACCACCACGGTCCCCACCCGCACCCAGATCACCGGCGTCGGTTCGGCTGCGTTCCAGTTCCGCGAAGACGGCAGCCTGGGCGCCAACTGCGGCGTGTTCAACTTCAACCCGTTCAACTACTACCAGACCCCGCAGGAGCGTTACGGCGCCACCGCGATCGGCTATTACGAGCTGGCCGACAACGTCGAGGCCTATGGCCGCGTCATCTACTCCTCGACCAATGTCACCCAGCAGGTCGCCCCGTCGGGTATCTTCGGCAACTCCTTCTTCGTGCCGCTGGCCAACCCCTATCTGACCGCTCAGGCTCGCACGACCCTGATCAATGCGGCCAACACCGCCCGCACCGCCGGCACCCTGCCGACGACCAGCTGGCGCGACCTGAACAGCAACGGCGTGGTCGACACCGCCGATGACCTGAGCCTGGTCATCCGTCGCCGCACCGGTGAGCTGGGCGCCCGTTCGACCCAGTACGACAACAACCTCTTCCAGTTCACCCTCGGCCTGCGTGGCCAGCTCCTGGATAACTGGAACTGGAACGTCTACCTCCAGAAGGGTCAGGTTGACCGGACCAGCATCTCGGCCGGCTACACCAACTCCACCAACTTCGGCAACGCGCTGAACGCGGTCTCCACCACCACCTGCCGCGTCGACACCGCCTCTTGCGTGCCGATCAACGTCTTTGGCGCTTACGGCACCATCACCCCGGCCATGGCGGCCTATTCCAGCGCCACGGCGATCATCTCCGAAACCTACGAACAGACCATCTTCAACGCGTCTGTGAACGGTGAGCTCGGCGCCCTGCAGAGCCCCTGGGCCTCGCAGCCCGTCGTGGCTTCGGTCGGTGTCGAATATCGTGAAGAGTTCGGTCGCTTCACCCCCGACGAGTGCTGGAAGCTCGCCCCCGTCAGCTGCCTCGGCGGCGCCGGCGGCAACCAGCTCCCGATCTCGGGTGGCTTCGACGCTCACGAGATCTTCGGCGAAATGATCGTGCCGATCGCCATGGAGCAGCCCCTGGCCCACTCCCTGGGTCTGGAACTCGGCTATCGCTTCTCGGACTACAACCCGACCGGCAGCTACAGCACCTGGAAGGTGGGTCTGAACTACGAGCCCTTCGACGGTCTGCTGGTTCGCGTCATGCGCCAGCGCGCCGCCCGGGCTCCGAACGTTGGCGAACTCGCCGCGCCGGTGATCACCGCTCTGCGGAACGCCGACTACGACTACTGCTCGCTGGGCAACCCGAACGCCATCTCGGCTGAACTGCGCGCCCGTTGTATCGCCACCGGCATGACGGCCGCCCAGGTGGGTACGGTCCAGGACATCGTGTCTGGCCAGATCAACACCTTCGAAGGCACCGATCTTCAGAACCTGCCCCAGGCGGAACTGGCTGACACCACCACCGTCGGCCTGGTCTGGAGCCCGACCTTCCTGACCGCCCTGCGCAGCCCGGTCGTCTCGATCGACTACTACGACATCGAGGTGAAGGACTACATCGACGCCTTCTCCGCTCAGGAAACCCTGAACGGCTGCTACGTGGCTGGCATCAACGAGTTCTGCCAGCGCATCGTCCGCGTCAACGGCGACATCGCCTCGCCGGGTTCGGGCGTCCGTCGCTTCACCACCAACCTCGACTACCGTCGCGCTGAAGGTATCGAAGCCTCGGTCAACTTCGGCATCGACCTCGACACCGTCGGCCTGAGCGAGCGTTGGGGCAGCCTGGCCTTCGCCTGGACCGGCAACTACTACCTGACCAACGAGTTCCTCTCGAGCAACGTCACCCCGGTGGTCGAGTGCGTTGGTTACTTCGGCACCCAGTGCGGCAACCCGACCCACAAGTTCCGCTTCGTCCAGCGCACCACCTGGACCATGGGCGACCTGCAGGTGTCCTACCTGTGGCGTCACCTGAACAAGGTGGAGATCGAGCCGGTTCAGCAGGCCAACACCTTCGCGGCCTTCCGCGAAATCGAGGCCTACAACTACATCGACCTGGCTGCGAGCTACGCCTTCAACGACGTGGCCAAGATCACCTTCTCGGTGCAGAACGTCCTCGAGAAGGATCCCCCGGTCCTCGGCAACGAAGCGGCCACCACTTCGGCCAACTCGGGCAACACCCTGCCCAGCGCCTACGACACCCTTGGCCGCATCTTCGCGGTCGGCCTGAACCTGCGGTTCTAAAAGACCTCAGCCAGACCTGGAGAGAGGGCGGCGGACTTCGGTCCGCCGCCCTTTCTTTTTGTCTTAAGGCCCAGATCCGCAGACGACCGGCGCGGCCGACGCTGAGGGTCGCCCGGGCGCTCTCCCTCAACCGGCCTGGAGCTGCGTATCTGCGAGCGGTTGGATACGACCTCGTCGAACGGACCCACGCTCGGAAGGCGGCGGGTTGGCTACGTGGCGGGCTACGGGAATACACACCCAGACAAGGCGTAAGGCTGCCCAACAGAGGCGGCCGGTCAGCCTCTGGTCGCGGGCGCCGCGTCGAGCAGCGTCACGGCCGGGTCCGGCGTCGCCGTGGCCCAGAGCGAGGCGGCCAAGCCGCCTCGACCCAGGCGTCACAGGTCAGCGGATGGGCGTGGGCGCCAGGACGGCGGCGCTGTGCTGGGCGCGCAGCCGCTCGGCGGCCAGGGTGTCCAGCACCCCCTGGGCGCGGGGATCACCCAGCACCCAGGCGGCGGCGGCCAGGGTCTTCACAGACACCGATCCCAGGCCCAAGGCCCGCTCAAGGGCCTGAAGGGGCGTGGCCTGGGGCGTCATGCGTCGCAGGCGAACCTCGCCCTCAAGGCCTGCCAGGGACTTGGCCTTGTCGACGGCCTGGTAGAAGCCGCCGAGTTCGTCCACCAGACCCAGGGACTTGGCCTGGGCGCCGGTCCAGACCCGGCCGCGGGCGATCTCGTCGACCCGCTGTGGCGTCAGGTTGCGGCCGCGGGCGACGCGGACGACGAACTCGTCATAGACATTGTCCATCATGGCCGCAAAGGCGGCCTCCTGGGCTGGCGTGAAACCGCCGCCGGTTCCGTAGGCGCCGGCGAACTCGCCGCCCACGCCAAGCTCGCGCATGTCGACGCCGAACTCGGCCAGGGCCGGACCCAGGGCGAGCTTGCCCCCATAGACACCGATGGAGCCCGTCAGAGTCGTGGGCTGGGCGACGATGGCTGAGGCCTCCGAGGCGATCCAGTAGCCGCCGGAAGCGCCATAGGTCCCCATACTCACCACCACCGGCTTGTCGGCGGCCTTGGCCGCGCGGACGGCGGCGAGAATCTGCTCCGAGGCCGTGTCCGAGCCCCCAGGGGAATTGACCCGCAGGACCACGGCCTTGATGTCGTCGTCCTCGGCGGCCTCATAGAGGGCCTCGGCCACATCGTCGGAGAAGATCATGGCGCTGGGGGCCAGCGGGTTGGACAGGCCGTTCTGCCCCGTGGTGATCGGACCCTCGGCCTCGATCAGCGCGATGGTCGGACCCGAACGCTCAAGGGGGCCGATGCTGCGGGCATAGGCCGACAGGTCCAGAAGCCGGGCATTGTCGCCGGCGGCGTCCAGCAAGGTCTGCTCAGCCTCATGCAGGTGACCCAGCTTGTCGATCAGGCCAAGCTCCAGGGCCTGGGCGGCGGAATAGGGGCCGGCCTCCAGCCGGGCTCGCAGGACGGCGGGCTCCATCGCCCGGTCGTTGGCGGCGAGATTGAGGGCGCTGGAATAGACGGAGTTCATCCAGGACAGCTGCGCCGTGCGGTGGGCTGCGGTGTAGTCGCTGTGCAGGTAGCCGTTGACCGCGTTCTTGAACTCCTTGCGCTGTTCGAAGTCCGGCTGGATCTGGTGCTCATCGAAGAAGCGCTTGAAGAAGACATCCTCCACCGCAAGGCCGGTCGCCTGCAGAGCCGCGCCCGGCTGCATCCAGAGGTCGCCGGCCGCAGCGCCCACCATATAGGTCGAGGTCACGACGCCGGATTGATAGAGGCCCTGGCTGTGGGCGATCACGGGCTTGCCCGCCGCCTCGAAGCGACGCAGGGCGAGTCGGATCTCATCGGCCGCCCCCGGCTCCATGCCCACCTCAGGCAGGCGGATGAGCAGGCCCTTGACCCGGCGGTCGGTCTCGGCCCGGTGCAGGGTTTCGATGACCGACATGACTGAGGTGGAGCCGCCAGTGAAGGCGGAGAAGGGGTTCTGGACGTCCTGGTCGCTCATCGCGGTGCGCAGGTCGAGTTGCAGAACCACTTCGCCCGGCACCGGGGCCGGTCGTGTTGCGCCGGCCGCAATGACGATCAGCAGAAAGGGAACGCCCACCAGGAAGAGGGTCAGGCCGGCGAATACGCCGCCCATGGTGGTCAGGAACTGCTTCATCGAGGGTCCGTGCGGGGAGGAGGCTTCTATCCCACCCTATATCGGCGCCCGTTGCAGGGAAATGAAGGCCTGACGGGCCGTCCGCTCAGGACAGCCCGTCAGGGAAGGGGTTGCGGGCTCAGGGCTGGACCTGAACCTGCGTCGGCAGCAGGTAGTCGACGCTGGCGCCCGGCCCCAGGGGCAGGTCGAGGGCGGTCCAGCCCAGGACCATCACCAGTCCGGCCACGAGGAAGGTCAGGGAGTAGGGGACCATCACCGCCATCAGCGATCCGACCCGGAAATCGGGCTGGTAACGCTGGGCGAAGCCCAGGATCAGCGGGAAATAGACCATCAACGGGGTGATGATGTTGGTGGTGGAGTCGCCCATCCGGAAGGCCGCCGTGGTCATTTCCGGGCTCACCCCAAGCAGCATCAGCATGGGCACCAGGATCGGCGCCAGCGCCGCCCACTTGGCCGAAGCCGAGCCGATGAAGATGTTGATGGTGGCGGTGAGCAGAACAATGGCGGTCAGCAGGAGCGGCAGCGGCAGGCCCGAGGCGCGCAGGCCCTCAGCCCCGTGGATGGCGATGATGGCCCCGAGATTCGACCAGTTGAACATGGCGACGAAGTGGGCGGCGACGAAAGCCAGCACGATATAGGGACCCATCTCGGCCATGGACTGGCCGGTCAGGCGCACCACATCGCCCTGGGTCTTCACCGTCCCGACCGCCGCCCCATAGGCGACGCCGCACACCAGGAAGAGCAGGAAGAAGCCTGCCACCAGGGAGGAATAGAAGGGCGTCATCCGCTCGCCGGGACCCCCCTCGGCGTTGATGAAGGGGGCGGCTGGCCCGATGGTCATGGCCGCCCACAGACCAATCACCACCACCGCGCCCAGGCCCGCCCAGACCAGGCCCTTGCGCTCGCGGGCGCTGGCCGCCTCGATTTCGGCCTCAGTCTCCGCCGCCTCGACCACCGGCGCAGCCGAAACCCAGGGACCCAGGCGAGGTTCGACGATCTTGTCGGTGACCCACCAGCCCAGGGGGGTGAAAACGACCGTCATGGCCAGGATGAACCACCAGTTGCCGGCGATGTTGGCCGTCCAGGTCGGATCAAGCAGGCGGGCCGCAGGCTCGGTGATGCCGAGCAGCAGAGCGTCCAGATGGCCGGGGAAGATGTTGGCCGAAAACCCGCCGGACACCCCGGCGAAGGCTGCGGCGATGCCGGCTACCGGATGGCGGCCGGCGGCGGCGAACACCACCCCGGCCAGGGGAATCAGAACCACATACGCCGCATCGGCCGCATGATTGGCGATGATGGCGGTGAAGATGATGATCGGGGTCAGCAGGGCCTTGGGCGCCTTGGAGACGCTGGCGCGCATGGCCGCGGAGAACAGGCCGGTCCGCTCGGCGACGCCGGCCCCCAGCATGACGGTCAGGACAAAGCCCAGGGGCGCAAAGCTGGTCAGCGTCCGGGGCATGTCCACAAACAGCCGCCGAAGGTTCTCCGAGGTCCCCAGGCTGACGGCTGCGAGGGTCTCGCCAGTGACCGGGTTCAGCGCTGAAACGCCGAGGCCGGCGGCCAGCATGCTGCCAAGGAACAGGGCCGCGATCATCCAGACAAAGATGACCACCGGATCGGGCAGGCGATTGCCCACCTTCTCGATCATCCCCAAGACACCCGATTGCATGGCCATCCGGCTAACCCCTCCGCGAATTTGCGCCTAGCTTCGCGATGCGGAGCGCCCTGGCAAGTCTTGCCTTCTGATCAGCGGTCGGATGTTGCCTGCGGGGGCGGCGAAACCGCATCAGAGGGCGTGATCGCCTCGACGCCGGGTGGCTCCAGCAGCCGCTCCCCCTCTTCAGATGGGACCGACTCGTCCGGGGGGGGATCTGGCGCGCCCATGTCGAGCATCTCGCTGAGGGTGTCGACCACGGCCGAGACGGGAGAGGCGCGGGCCGCGCGACGCGCCCGAATGTCGGCAGTGATGGCGAAGGCCCGGCGGTTGGCCTCAGACTCCAGGGCTCGCCAGTCACTCACATAGCTCGCGGCGAACGCCTCGGTCCCCAGGCGGCGATACTGCTCCATATGCGCAAGCTCATGGGCCCACAGCCACACATTCTCCGCCACGTCGGCGTCGGAGAAGACGATCAGGTCCTTCAGGGTGACCGCGCCTTCTTCATAGTACCAGCGCGCCAGCAGGGAGCCGAGACCCAGGTCCTGGCCCGCCGTGGTCCAGCGGGCGCTGTCGAGAATCTCGTCGTCGAAATAGGCGGAGAGCGCTGTGCGGATCTTGTCCGGCATAGGCTGAGGCGTCTGCGCCGCCATGGCCTGGATGCGGGAGAACCGGATCGCCTGGACGAGGGCAGGTCCCGTGACGGCCGGCGAACGCCGAAGCGCGGCTTCGGAGGCGGCGCGCGCCTGATCAGAGGTGTTGCGCGCCGTCTGCGCGACACTGGCGCGCCACTCGGCCGGCGGCCGCAGACTCGCCTCATCAGGTTCGCCGGAACACGCGGTGAGCGCGAGCGCCATCGCCGCGCCGAAAAGCTGGGGCGTCCGCCAAAGGCGGCCGTCGATGAGGTTCAGTTTCAGGGTCAAACCCCTCGCTCGCCTGTCTGGCCCGCCGCCTATGGCCTTAGCGTTCTGGTCAAGCCCTGGTTCCCGGCGGCGAGACCCAGGGGTCCGTCTCTACCTAAAGGGCCCTGAAGTGGTCTCGGACGAGGCCGGCGATGGCGCCGGCCACATCACGGCGACTTGAGGGATCTGTCGGCGTCACGGCCATGCGGGCGAGCACGGGAGCCTCGGCCTTGCGCGCGGCCCGGTCATAGGCCGGATCATAATGCAGGTCGATCAGGGCCTGGGCGAGGCCGGCGAAGGCGCCGGCTGCGATCATGGCCCGCCAGGCCTCCCGCCGCTCCCGGCTGGGCGCCACCGGCAGCCGGTCGAAGGCCGCCTCCAGGGCGTCAATGTCGGCGGAGATGTCGCCATAGGCGGCAGCCAGATACTGCGCCCGGCTGGCCTGAGGCGCCTCCAGCACGATCCGCGGCGCCGTCTGCATGGCGCGCCAGAGCACCGGCGGAGTCATGCGGTCGCCGATCTTGCTGGCCTCGGCCTCCACCACGATCGGGCGGGTGAGGTCCAGGCCGTCCAGGACCTGAAGCAGGCGGGACTCAAACAGCTTCTGGCTCGGCTGGAGCCGACCGGCCAGGGCGCCGAACAGGGAGCCGCGATGCTCGGCCAGCCCCTCAAGGTCGATGGTCTGGACGCCCATCCCGGCCAGCTCATGCAGGACATCAGTCTTGGCCGACCCCGTATGGCCGTCGATCAGCAGGAGTTTCAGGTCCAGCGCGGTGTCATAGAGCCTGGCGGTCACCAGGCGGCGATAGGTGCGGTAGCCGCCGCGCAGCAAGGTCACAGGCCATCCCACCTGGGAGAGGATCGTCGCCATGGCTTCAGACCGTTGCCCGCCGCGCCAGCAATAGATCAGCGGACGAAAGCTGGCTGGCCGGTCGGCCAGGGCGGTCTCCAGATGCAGCGCGATGTTGCGGGCCACATGGGCCGCCCCGATCCGACGGGCGAGAAAGCGGGACTCCTGGACATAGATGGTCCCCACCTGCGCCCGTTGCTGGTCGTCCAGCACCGGCAGGTTCTCGGCGCCGGGCACATGGTCGAGGGCGAACTCGGCGGGGCTGCGCACATCGATCACCGCGTCATAGCGGGCGAGGTCGGCGGCGCTCACCGCCTCGGTCACGTCAAATCCTGGCATACGCGCTCTTGCCTCCGCCCCGGTGCTATACAACGAACCGAAGACCCTTCGACACAAGGACGAGACCCGATGGCGCAGCAGGTGCGGTTGACCGATCTGGCCCACGGCGGCGGCTGCGGGTGCAAGCTGTCGCCCGCCGTCCTGCGGGACATCCTCGCTGGCGTGCCCCAGGCGGCCATGTTCCCCAATCTGATGGTGGGAACCGAGACCTCTGACGATGCGGCGGTCTGGCGACTGAATGACCAGCAGGCCCTGGTGGCGACCACCGACTTCTTCATGCCGGTAGTGGATGATCCCTACGACTTCGGCCGCATCGCGGCGACCAACGCCATCTCCGACGTGTACGCCATGGGGGCGACCCCGATCTTCGCCCTGGCCATCGTCGGCATGCCCATCGGCCAGCTGTCCACCGAGCAGATTTCAGGAATCCTGGCGGGCGGGGCGGCGGTGTGCGCCGACGCCGGCATCCCGGTGGCGGGCGGCCACTCCATCGACAGCGTCGAGCCGATCTATGGGCTGGTGGCCCTGGGCCTTGTCCACCCCGACCAGGTGATGACCAACCGTACGGCCAAGGCCGGCGACATCCTGCTGCTCACCAAGGGGCTCGGCGTCGGCGTGCTGAGCGCAGCCTTCAAGCAGCAGCGACTGGACGCCGCGGGCTATGGCGCCCTGATCGCCTCCACCACACAGCTCAACCGGATCGGGGCCGAGTTGGGGGGCTTTGCCGGCGTGCATGCGGTGACCGATGTCACGGGCTTCGGCCTTTTGGGTCACACCCTGGAAATGTGCCGAGGGGCGGGTCTCGCCGCCGAAATCCGCGCCGAGGCGCCGGTCCTGCTGAGCGGTGTGGAAGCACTTTCCCAGGCCGGCGTTCGCACCGGCGCGTCTGGACGCAACTGGGCGAGCTATGGCGAGGCGGTCGTCTTGCCCGAGGCCTTTCCCGAGTGGCGTCGCGATATCCTGTGTGATCCCCAGACCAGCGGCGGACTGCTGATCGCCCTGGATGAGGCCGCGCTGCCGGCGCTCAGGGCGCGACTGGGCGAGCTGGGCTTTGAAGCCGCCGCGGTGGTGGGGCGGATGGTCGCCGGCGCGCCAAGTATCCGGGTGGTGTGATCAGAGCCCGCCGGACGCGCGGCTCAGCAGGAAGAAGTAGGGCTGTTCGGTGTGGCGGATGTCCATCAGGCCCAGGAGGCGTCCTGCGTCGACCTTGCGGAAGTGATCGATGATCGGCAGGTCGTCATAGATCATCGCGGTCGAGACCTGACCGCGGTGCGCCACAGCCCGCAGTCTGGCCTTCGGGCGACCGGTCGCCAGGGCGGGCAGGAGGGTCTTGAAGGCCCGTCGCGCCGGCGCCGATCGCGCCAGCCTGGGCCAGGCGAGCGGAACGCCCAAGGGAATCAGCGCCGGGTTCACCGCCACATCTCCTGATCCCCGGTGGAATACCAGGGGATCGACGGCGTCGGCTGACATGAACCGCTTGCCCTTCCAGCCGTAGCCGGCCAGCAGACCATCCAGGGGATGGCCGGTCGGCAGCTCTTCCCCCAGCCAGTCTCCGAGCACCTCGGGCAAGGACACCGAGGGCAGGCTGTCAAAGGCGGCGCGGGCGGCCACCGGCGAAAGCGCGTCCTGCCGCCATCTGTTCAACCACGGCATCTGATCAGTCTCGCCCGTTTCACAAGGCCCGCTAACGATCGGTGAGACTGATCGATCCCTCGCCCTCGGCCTGGACTCGGCCGTCCACCAGCTGGATCCGGCGGTGACAGCGGGCGGCGACATGTTCGTCATGGGTGCAGATCAGGAAGGTCGCGCCGTCCTCGCGATTGACCTCGCCCATGAGGTCGAGGACCTGGCTGGCCGATCGGAGGTCGAGATTGCCCGTGGGCTCGTCGGCGATCACCAGGTCTGGCCTGTTCATCAGCGCCCGGGCGATGGCCACCCGCTGCTTCTGCCCCCCCGACAGCCGGGTGGCTGGGAAATCGGCGCGATCGGCCAGGCCGACCCGGTCGAGGAGGGAGAGGGCGCGCTTGCGCATTTCCGGCGAGATGCCACCCGCCGGCGCGGCGGCCGGAAAGGCGACATTCTCCATAGCCGTGAAGTCCGGCAGCAGGTGATGGAACTGGAAGACAAAGCCCAGGCGCTGATTGCGAAAGGCCGCCCGGGCCTTCTCGCTCATCCCTTCGACGCGCTGACCGGCGATCTCGATCTCACCCGCGGTGGGCCGCAACAGAAGCCCCAGGATCGACAGCAGGGTGGACTTGCCCGACCCCGAGGCACCCACCAGCGCCACAAGCTCCCCGGACGCCAGGTCAACGTCGATGCCGCGCAGCACCTCGGTTTCCTCATCGCCATTGCGGAAGGTCATGACCACGCCGCGCGCCTGCAGAACCCGGCTCATTGCTGGATCGCCTCCAGGGGATCGATCCGCGAGGCTGACCTCGCCGGAAAGGCCGAGGCCAGCACCGCGCCAATGGTGGTCAGGATCAACACCGCGACGTAGCCGCCCCTTTCCGGCGCGATCGGCAGGGGCGCATTTCCTTCCGCATCGGTCAGGGAGGCCAGGAAGGTGCAGAGCCCATAGCCGCTGACGCACCCCAACAGGCCGCCCGCCAGCCCGATCAACAGTCCCTGCAGCATGAAGACCGCCACGATGAAGCCGCCGGATATGCCGAAGGCGCGCATGATCCCCACCTCGCTGCGCCGCCGATAGGCCGACAGCACCAGCGCGCTTGCCACACCTATAATGATGGAGATCAGCGAGAAGAGCTGGATCAGGGTCCCGGTCCGCCCCTGAGCCTCCAGGGCGTCCTCCAGGTTCAGGTTCTTCTCCTGCCAGGGGGTGGCGCGCAGGCCCGTGGCGCCGGCCAGGAAGTCGGCCACTTCTCGCGCCCGTCCGGGATCATCCAGCTTGATCTCGATATTGGTCACCCCTTCGGGCAGGTCGAACAGGGGCCGTGCAGTCTGCAGCGACAGAAAGGCGACCCGGGAGTCCAGGCTCTGCAGGCCGGTCTTGAACACGCCGCGCACGGTCAGCAGTCGCTCGCCGCCCCGGTCGGTGCGCAGCAGCACCGGCTGGCCTGCGGTCAGGCCCAGGTCCTCGGCGAGCTGCGTCCCGATCAGCATGCCGTCGGCCCCCAGCGCGCCCTGGCCTGAGACCAGGTTCGGGGTGATCGGGGTGATGGCGTCGAGCCCTTCCGGTTCAAGTCCGGTGACAGACACCGGCTGGACCGCCTCGCCCTTGACCAGGAAGGCGTTGCCGCTGATCTGCGGGCTCAGGGCCGACACCCCCGGCTGGCGGGTGATCAGCTCGGCGGTGGAGCGCCAGGATCGGATCTGGCGGCGCTGGAAGGTGGAGACCAGGGCCACCCCTTCGGTGCGAACCGCCTCGTCTCCCGGCAGGATTTCCGCCAGCCGGGTGGGGGGCTCGAGCGTCACATGGGCGCTGTTGGCGGTGACCTGGTCGGTTAGCCGGACGGCGAGCCCCTCGATCAGGGCGGTGATGAAGATGAAGACGGTGACCCCGAGCGCCACGCCGGTGACCAACAGGACGGTCTGGGCGGGGTTGGAGGTCAGGTAGCGCCGGGCCACCTTGAGGGCGAACATGGCTTAGCCCACATCCGGAGGCGAAACCGGACGGACCGTGTCGCCCGGGCGCAGGGCGGCGGGGTTCAGCACCAACCGGTCGCCAACGGACAGGCCCTGCTCGATGATCGCGCCCTGGGATGGCCAGCGGGCGATGACGACGTCGCGGGCCACGACCACATCCTCAGCATCAAGGACATAGGCCTTGGGCGAAGTGGTGGCGTCGACCACTGCCTGGCGGGGGATGACCAGGGCGCCTTGGCGAACCTCGACCACGATGGTCACGTCCACCGAACGGCCTGGCGCCAGGTCGGCGCCTGACTGTGGCCTGACCTTGACCTGACGGCCGCCGGTGGAGGAATCGACCTTGGGCGACACCTCGCTGACCACGGCGGCGAACCGGGCCTCCGCCCCCGAGGCGGCGGCCCGGGCCTCCATCCCTGGCCGCAGGGCGTCGGCATAGGCCTCGTCCACCTCGGCCAGGATTTCAACGCCCTCAAGGGAGCCCAGTTCGAACAGGGTGGTGGTGGGGGTGACCACCTGGCCGCTGTCGATCGGCCGCACCAAAATCACGCCTGCCATGGGGGCGCGGACGACGTACTCGCGGCTGCGGGCGGCTGACGCCCGGGCTGTCGCCTGGGCGGCGGCGACCGCGGCCTCGGCTGAACGCAGTCTAGCCCGGGCCTGGTCCAGGGCGGCCTGGGCGGCGAACCCCTGACGGGCCAGGGTCTCGGTGCGCTGATAGGCGAGCCTGGCCTCGGCGGCCTCAGCCTGGGTGGCGCGGACCCGGGCCGCGTCAGCCTCGGTCTGGGCCTCCTCTACCGCAGCGCGGATAAGGGCGAGCGGTTGGCCCTCGACCACCTGATCCCCGTCATCGGCCAGCAGTTCGATGACCTGCCCGGGATTGGGCGACCGCACCTCCACCAGGTTCAGGGGGCGCACCCGGCCGACCACGGCCAGCACCAGTTCGGTCGTCTCCGGACGCACCGTCAGGACCTGAACCTCCGGCGGCCGCCGGCTCAGCACAAGGGCGACGACGGCGACGGCGGCCAGCAGGAGGATGACGGCGCCAAGCCGCAGCCGCTTTCCGTTTCGGCTCATTGCGAAGCCGTCTGGTCGGCGGCGACGGAGGCCAGTATGTGCGCCCATTCTTCTTCAGTGACGGGCTGCACCGACAGGCGGAAGGATGTGACCAGCGACATCCCTTTCAAGGCGGGGTCGGCCTTGGCCTCGGCCAGGGTGAAGGGGCGGGGCAGGGGGTCGACGGCCCGCACATCGACACAGACAAAGACGCCCTTGGGATCGGTGGGGTCGGGATAGGCCTCGGCGATCACCTCGCAGACGCCGACGATCTCCTTGCCGGCCTGTGAATGATAGAAGAATGCCTGATCGCCGCGCTTCATGGCCATCATGTTGAGCTTGGCCGTGTGGTTGCGGACCCCGTTCCAGGGCTCTCCCTCCGCGCCGCGCGCGACCAGATCGTCCCATGAGAACACGTCCGGCTCGGACTTCAGCAGCCAATAGGCCATGGCGGACTCCTTATCACGGGTCTCAACAGTCTAGCTCAGCGGCCCGGGCGGGACCTAGAGGGCCAGCGGCGCGTCATAGCCGGTGAGTTCGAGATAGCCTCGCCCGCCTTCGGTGCGCACCGCCCCTTCCCAATAGACGGGGCCGACCGGCCGGCTGTCGAGTTCCTGATCATCGAACAGGGGCTCCAGCCGCCAGACCCGGGGACCGGCCGGCGTCCGCGCCTGGATGTCCCGCGCGATCGGATAGCGGGCGCCGGTCCGCGGGGAGCGCCACTGCCGCCGGGTCACGAACCGGACATCGCCGGGGGCGAAGATGGTCGTCCGCCCATCGGGCCCACGCAGGGAGCCCCCGGCCCAGACCGCCTGGCCCTGCTGATCGCGCACCTGGAAGGCGGTCAGCGCGCCGCCCCCGTCCAGATTGATCCCCGCCCAGTCCCAGCCTACCGCCCGGGCGTCCAGCAGGGTGGAGGACCATTCCTGGTCCATCCAGGCCTCCCCGGTGACGGCGATGCGCCGCCCCTCCCGGGTCAGGGCGCCGCTGACCTTCAGGTGTGGCAGGCTGTAATAGTAGCTCGCCTGGTCGGCCCGCGGTCCCTTGCGGCTGAACCCCCGCTCACCCTGCAGCAAGGGCGGCTGGGTGGGGGCGAGGGAGAGATCTAGGCCGAAGGCCTGGTCCCCGGCATAGGCTTTCAGGGTCCCGTCAGGCACCCGACGCAGCCGCCAGTCATCGAGGACGATGTCCATGTCGCCCACCTTGGCCTCCGCCAGGCCAAAGCCCGCCCGGGCGATGCGCTGGGTGTGGATCAGCCGGCCCACGGCGGGATCGGAGATGGCCGCATGGGCGAAGATCACCTGGGTGGGGGCGAATGCGCTGGGATTGCGGGTGTCGGCCCCGGTGCGGATCCGAAAGAAGGTGATCTGGAACCCGATGGGCTGGCCCTGCGCCTGCAGCCAGCCGGTGACGTACCACCACTCGGTCCTGAAGTCCGGATGGGCGCCGTGATCGGCGGGGAAGGTCAGGGAGCGGCCCGGCCGGACCGGGGCGAAGACCGGCGCGCCCGTCCGGTCCTGGGCGAGGCCCGGTGTGGCCGGCGCGATCAGTCCGGCGCCGAGCAGGCCGGCGAAGGCGCGTCGGGGGATCATCACCAGTCCTCCCGCACGGCGCGCACGGCGCTGTCGGCCACAGCGCCGCGGCCAGCCAGCACGGCGGCGCCAGCCGAGGTGGCCACCAGGGCTGCGGCCAGGCTGGCCAGCAGAGGCCAGGGCAGGCGGGTCTCCATCGTCCAGTTGAAGGACTGCGGATTGACCACGTGGATCAGCACCTGGCTCATAATCACCCCGAGCGTCAGGCCCGCCAAGGCGCCGACGGCGCCGAGCAGGGCGCCTTCGGTGGCCAGCATCTGCATGATCTGACCCCGCCGCACGCCCACATGGCGCAGCATGCCGAACTCCTTGCGCCGCGCCAGCGTCTGGGCCGAGAAGGTGGTCGCCACCCCGGCCAGGCCCACCAGGATGGCGATGGCCTCCAGGGCATAGGTCACGGCGAAGGAGCGGTCGAAGATCCGCAGCGCCACAGCGCGGATCTCCCGCGGTTCGGCGAAGTCCGCGCCCCCCGCGATCGAAGGCGGCAGTCGCGCCCGGAAGGCCTCGATCGCCGTGGCGGGCTCGACGCCGGGGGCCAGGGTCATGGCGGCCTCAGCGCGGCCGGCGTCGCCGGTCAGGGCGGTATAGGCGGCCTGATCGAGGATCAGCGCGCCGAACTGATTGGAATAGTCCCGCCAGACGCCGGCCACGGTCACCTGCGCCTGCGCGCCTGGCCCGATGGGCAGGGTCAGTCTGTCCCCGGGGCTCAGGTCGTAGAGCCTGGCCATGGGCTCGGAAATCCAGGCCGGCAGGCCTTCGGCCGTGACCTGGCGGCCCACCAGCGGCAGGCCCTCGCCGGCGCCCGCGCCGGCCTGGCCTCGGGCGCTGACCTGGACCGGGGGGCGGTCGGGACTGAGGCGCAGATTGAAGCTCTGGCGGAATTCGATGGCGGCGGCTTCTGGCGCCGCGGCGAGCCTGGCCTGGGCTTCGGGATCGAGGGTGAGGCCGGGATCGAGCCGCATATAGATGTCGGCCGGCAGAATCTGGACCAGCCAGTCCTCCACCGAGCCGCGGAAACTGGTGACCATCACCGCCATGGCCACCATCAGGCTGGTGCTGGCGACGATGCCGCAAAGCGCCACGGCCGCTTGACGCGGGGCGCCCCACAGCCGGGCGATGGCCAGGGCGATCGGCGGCGCCGGCGATCTGAGTCGCCGCAAGGGTCCCAGCAGCCCCCGCGCCAACCAGGGCATGGCGCCGACCCCGCCGGCCAGGATCAGGGCGATGGCGCCATAGCCAAACAGCGGAACGCCGCCGACCGGAGGACCCAGGGCGGCCAGTCCGCCTGCGGCCAGCAGGCCAAGGCTGAGCCAGGGAAGCGGCTGGCCGGCGGCCTCAGCGCTCTCCCCGGAACCCGTCTTGAGGGCGACGGCGGCTGGGATGCGCTCGGCCTGCAGGGCCGGAAACAGGCTCCCGAGGACGGCGATGGCCACGCCCAGGCCGAAGATGATCGCTGCGGCCACGGGGGTGAAGACCAATGGTGGCCGGCCGCCGCTGAAATAGCCGCCCCCCAGGTCTCCGCCGAGCAGTCGCAGGGCGAGCTCCGCCAGGGCGACGCCCAGAACCACGCCAAGGGCGGCGCCCGCCAGGCCAAGAACGACGCCCTCGATCAGCACCTGGCCCAGCATGCCCCGGGCCGGCAGGCCGAGGACGCGCAACAGGGCGAACTGCGGCCGACGTCGGGTGACCGACAGGGACTGGGCCGAATAGACCAGGAAGCCGCCGGTGAGCAGGGCCACCAGGGCCAGCATCTGCAGGTTGACCCGATAGGCCCGGGACAGGCTTTCGGTGCGCCGCATCTCGCTCTGCGGCGTGACCAGGGCGGCCTCGGCCGGCAAGTTCGCCTGAACCGTCCGCTCAACGGCGCTGCGATCGACGCCGGGGCTGAGCCGCAGGTCCAGCCGATGGAGCCGACCCAGCTGGTCGAACCGCCACTGGGCTGCGGCGATGTCGATCACGCCCAGGGCTCGGTCGCCGCTGACGCCCTCAAGGATGCCGACGATGCGGAAGCTGGCGCTCTGACCGGCCGCGCTCAACCGCACCTGATCCCCCACCCGCAGCCCGCTCTGCTGCAGGGCGGCGGGCGACAGGGTGATGGCGTCCAGATCAAATACCGCTTCGGCCGTGGTCACGCCGCCCTCGCCGCCGCCGCCGACGGCGCCGCCGCCCAACAGATTGGGCGTGACGGCGGCGGCCCGCAGGGGATCGAGGCCGAGCAGGGTGAGGGGTTCGCCCCCGTCCGTGCGGGCGCGCAGCTCGACAACGGGGCTGGCGGTGGCCACCCCCTCCAGTCGCGCGAGGGTCGGATAGAGGCCCTCGTCAAAGCCGGCGGAGCTGGCGGCCTGCACCTGCAGATCGGCGGCCCCGCTGACGCTGCGGATGGCGCCGGCGAATTCGTCCAGGGCCGAGCGATTGACCAGATGGATGGCGAGGCCAAGGCCGACGCCTACGGCGATGGCCAGGATCGCCGCCAGGGTGCGGCCCGGCTGGGCGCGCCACTCGCCCAGGACCATCCAGACCAGCAGGCGGGGGCTGAGCCCCGGTGGCGGAGCAGGGCCTGGCCTAGCGGCCATGGGCGACCAGGCCGTGAGCGGTGAGGGTCAGCACCCGGTCGGCGGCGGCCGCCGCCCGTTCCGAATGGGTGACGATGACCGCCGCGGCGCCTGAGCCGCGCAGCTGGTCGCACAGCAGGGCCAGGATGACGTCGGCGGTCTGGGGATCGAGATTGCCGGTGGGCTCGTCGGCCAGGACCAGGGCTGGGCGGTGGACAAGCGCCCGGGCCAGGGCGATGCGCTGCATTTCGCCGCCGGAAACCTGGGCGGGAAAGTCCTGACCGCGGCCGCCCAGCCCGACCTGGTCGAGCATGGCGGCGGCCGCCTTCAGCGCCTCGACTTCCGGACGTCGGGCCAGGATCAATGGCAGGGCGACATTCTGGGCCAGGGTCAGGTGCGGCAGGATGTGGAAGGCCTGGAAGACAAAGCCGATCCGGTCCCGGCGCAGACCAGTCCGGGCGTCATCGTCCAGGGTGGAGAGGTCGACGCCGTCGATCTCGATCCGCCCGGCGTCGGCGCGGTCCAGCCCGGCGATGAGGTTCAGCAGGGTCGACTTGCCCACGCCGGACTCGCCCATGATGGCGACAATCTCGCCAGGCGCCATGTCGAGCGCCAGGTTCGAGAACAGCAGGCGACCGCCCGGCACGCTCTTGGCCAGGTCAGCGATCTTTAGCGGTGGGGCGAGGGGAGGAGGGCCAGCGGGCATGGCCGCCAGACTAGAGGGGCGGGAAGGTCCCGTCGCGCCTCAATATCAGAAAGGTAGAAGCCCCGGCCGTCGCCGACCGGGGCCCAAATCCTTTAGCCTTTAGGCCTTCTGGAGCTGGCCGGCGGACATCTTGCCCGACTTACGGTCCTTTTCGAGCTCGAAGGAGAGCTTGTCGCCTTCGTTCACCGAGCTCATGCCCGCTTGTTCAACGGCGCTGATGTGAAGAAACACGTCGGCTCCGCCATCATCGGGCTGAATGAAGCCATAGCCCTTCGTGGCGTTGAACCACTTCACTGTTCCGGTCGTCATAGTTTGCTCATTTCCTGTAGCTTGCGCCCTACCCTGTACCGATAGAATGCTCGCTGGCAAACAAATCCCTGCATTTTGTGCGAAAGAATCTCGCTCGGCAGGCGAGGGCGACTCCCGAAAATCCTGCCAGCAGCCGCAAAATCGGGCCGAGACCTCGCCATGGCTGCGCTAGAATTTGACCTGGATATGGTGTTCAGCGGCCAGGATTTTGCAGCCGCCATCCATGCCCGCCCCGCGCAACGTAACCGCCGCTAGCCCAGGCGCGTATGATCTCCCAGCAGTGTCTCGAAAGGGGAGCGCCTATGGATCGGCGGCGGATGATTGGGCTGGGCGTCAGCGCCGGCGTGGCGTCGCTCTTGCCGGCCGGGGTAGCCGCTCAGGCGTCTTCGGCTGACCCTCAGGTCTTCGACCGCCTCCTCGCCCGTCATGTCCGGGCCGGACGTGATGGGATCAAGCGGGTCGACTACCGGGCCTGGCGCGCCAGCCCCGCCGACCGCGCCGCCCTGGCGGCCTATGTGGAGGCCTTGCAGGGGGCAAGTCCCGCGGCGCGCTCGCCGGCCGATCAGATCGCCTACTGGAGCAATCTCTATAACGCCGAGACCCTGCGGGTGGTGCTGGACGCCTATCCGGTCAAGTCGATCCTGGCGATCCGCCCGACCCTGGTCTCCTTCGGCCCCTGGAAGGCCAAGACCCTGCGGGTGGATGGCCGCAGGCTGTCGCTGCACGAGGTGGAGCACGAAATCCTGCGCCCCATGGGCGACCCCATGATCCACTACGCCCTGAACTGCGCCTCGATCAGCTGCCCGAACCTGCCTCCGCGGGCCTGGCGCGGCGCGACCCTGGCTGCGGATCTGGACCAGGCCGCCCGGACCTGTGTGAACCATCCCCGCGCCGCGCAGGTGACGGCCAAGGGTCTGATCCTCTCATCGATCTACAAGTGGTACGCGGAGGACTTCGGCGCCGATGACGCCGCTGTCCTGAACCATCTCAACCGCTACGCCGCTCCGCCCTTGCGCGCAGTCCTGGGGCGCCGCCCGGCCATCGCCGGCTACGCCTATGACTGGAATCTCAACGGGGTCGCCTGAGGCCACGTCGGCTCAGTAACACTGCAGCCTCAACCAGGCCTTGGAGAAGTCCCCGGACCGGGCGTCCTGTTCGCGGACCCAGATATAGATCCGGCCGGTATCGCCCCACATGAAGCTGACTTCATTGTCGCTGTCGACCTGCAGCAGCAGACGCCAGTCCTCGCTCCGGCTCTGAGGTGCGCCCATGGCGGCGTCGAACAGGCCTGAGACGATCCTCTGGCAGTCCGCCTCCATCTCGTCGGCCTGGATGGGCGCCGGATAGCCGCCGATCTGATGGGCCGGCTCCGCAGGCGCCTGCTCATCAAGGATGCGTTCGAGCTCACGGTCTTCCTGTTTGCTCAGGCTGTTCCAGTCCACGCTCAGCCGCTCCCATCCCGCATAGGAGCGCGCCTGAACATAGGTCACCGGGTAGGCCGGAAACTGCGCATCCTCATGAAGGTCCCCCGGCGCCTGGGCCAGCGGCGCCTCGCCGACCTCATGGCGGACCACGAAGGTTCCCAGGTCGCTGGCCTCAAGGCCCCACGGTTGGTGCTCGAAGTCGTGGAAGATCAGGCGCTAGTGGAGGCTGTTTTCTTTCACTCGCCATTGTGCCGGCGCGCGGAAGGCGAAATGGACATAGGAGGGCGGGTTGGTGGCTCTCGGAGAGCCAGGCGCGTGGGCCCTTATCCGCCTAACCGGCGGACTTCTCGGGGCTAATTGGGCTTGGGAAAATCACCCCGCGTTAGCAGGGGAATGAATGGTCGGAGTGGCAGGATTCGAACCTGCGACCCCCGCGTCCCGAACGCGGTGCTCTACCAGACTGAGCCACACTCCGACTTGGAGGCGGCCTTATAGAGGAGCGATTTCAGGCCCGCAAGCGACTGCTCGGCCGTTGCATCTGGAATCGGCTTTTGCTATTCCCACGCCCTCGCCGCGGGGGGACATCCTCCGCTGCCGTTCCTGCTGGGGAATGGTGTAATGGTAACACAGCGGTTTTTGGTACCGTCATTCTAGGTTCGAGTCCTAGTTCCCCAGCCAAGGTTTCAAGCCCGTCGCGGCCTCGCGCCGGCCCAGCCTCAATACCCTCAACACCTTTCGCCGCCGCGACTTCTGCGCGCCCTGGTCAAGGCGCAGCCGCGTCACCACATCGCCGGTGAAGGTCGCCTGCGCCGGCGGGACGAGGGGTCGCGTCGATGGCGGCGCCGAGCTCGTCCGGGGCCGGGCCCAAGGATCGCCGGGAATGACGCAATCGCGATATCGCAAGGTGCCCTCGGGGCGGATGGCCCGGCTGGCCTCCTTTGGCCAGCTCGCAGGCGGCGTCGCTGGCGGCATGATCGCCGAGGGCGCCCGCCGCTTGGCCGATGGCCAGCGCCCGCAACTGTCGGACCTGATGCTGACCCCGGCCAACGCCCTGCGGGTCACCGAGCAGCTGTCGCGGCTGCGCGGGGCGGCCATGAAGCTCGGCCAGATGATTTCCATGGACGGCGGCGACGTCCTGCCGCCGGAGCTCACGGCGATTCTCGCCCGCCTGCGCGACGCGGCCCACTTCATGCCCCCGGCCCAGCTCCATCGGGTGTTGGAAGCCGCCTGGGGTCCCGACTGGCGGCGGCGATTCGCCCAGTTCGAGACCACACCCATCGCCGCGGCCTCGATCGGCCAGGTGCATCGCGCCACCCTGCGCGACGGCCGCCAGCTGGCCATCAAGGTGCAGTACCCCGGCGTGGCGGCCAGCATCGACGCCGATGTGGACAATGTGGCCAGCCTGCTTCGCATGTCGGGCCTGCTGCCCGGCGGTCTCGACATCGGTCCCCTGCTGGCCCACGCCAAGCGCCAGCTGCGCGAGGAGGCGGACTACCTCCGCGAGGCCGACCAGATGCGCCGCTACCGGGCCCTGCTGGCCGACGACCCGGCCTTCATCGTGCCCGAGCCGGTTGAGGATCTGTGCCGCGAGCGGGTGCTGGTCATGGATTACATCCCCGGCGATCCCATCGAGACACTCCAGGCCGCCCCCCAGGCGGTCCGCGACGGCGCCATGGCGGCCCTCATTAGCCTGGCCCTGCGCGAGCTGTTCGCG
>Ga0208242_100143_pt1 | contig 93447 bp, 83 predicted proteins | sample SubbioAug_CSW13A_FD_184825 | JGI IMG/M metagenome (GOLD analysis project Ga0208242, IMG submission 184825) | Serpentinite rock and fluid subsurface biosphere microbial communities from McLaughlin Reserve, California, USA - CR12Aug_CSW13A (SPAdes) | ecosystem: Environmental > Terrestrial > Deep... | reverse complement strand
CGGCGCACTTTGACCAAGCCAACACCCAGAAAGTAGCCAACCGCCTGCTCAAACGGCTGCAGAGCATAGGCTACAACGTGCAGATAACGCCGGCTTGAATGAGTCGTGGAGTCTGGTTTCACTTCAGGACGGGTCAGGGTGTTCACGTTGTTTTTTCCTCGTAACTCTTCAACAGCCAATCAAAAACTTCGCACGCGCGAACGAGCAGCGCGTCGTCGTCGGATTCGGATGCCCTCAGGCCCGCGAGCAGCTGCTCGATGCCCGGCGCTTCCGGTACCGGCAGTCCGCCCACGTCCAGGCAATGCACCAGTTCGCCCAAGCGCGTCAGCGCCGGGGCGTCCTCCAGGCCAAAACTCGCCAGCAGCGTCTCGAAGGTGACCTTGGTACCGACGTGGCTGAAGGCCGCACCGTCGAAATCGAAGCCGAGCCAATCGGCTTTGCAGTCGGCAGGACTCGCCAGCCAGACGATGCGGGCCTTCGGGTCGACAAACCGGCGGATCAGCCAGGCCGAGGCGAGCCGGTCCACCCACGGACGCGCCCGCGTGGCCCAGACACGGCCCCGATAGTCGGCCCGCTCCAGTCGCGGAATGTCGGCCTGCAAAGGGGTCGGCTCGTCGGGAGAAAGCCGGCGGGTGAGCGCGTCGCGCAGGTCGTCGAGCAGGCTCAAGGTTTGCCGCTGCGCCTCGCCGGGGAAGAAGTCGATGCGCGCCACCTGCTCGAAGCGGCGCACGAGCGGCTGGAGCTTGCGCGCGGCGGCTGCGCCGTCCAGGGATGCCAGGCTCCGTCCGAGCCCTTTGATCTCCTCGACGATGCCCGCGTACTCCTCGCCCCGGTCGAACAGGGCGCGCAGCGCGGCTTCCTGAGCTTCGTCACACCCCGAGAGTCGATAGACCTCGCCGCTGCCCCCGGCCTCGACCGACTGCGCCGCCGCTTCGTCCAGCGCCGCGGCACTGTCGGCCGAGTCGGGCAGCAGATAGACCCCATCGCGCAGCGTCGCGCAGCCCAGCGCCTTGACGGAGCGCCAGACGCGCATGCGGCCGGTCGATGCCTTGGTGGGCAGGCTGATGAACAGCGCGAGAAAGCTCAAGCACGGACTCCGTGTTGCCAAGAGGGGTGAGTATTATATCCTACTCCTTGTTATAGATAAAACGAAATCTATGGAATTGCGTAGCGAGTCCGGTGCGAACTGGGGTGATCAACGCGGTCGGAACCGCGTCGCAGCCCGGTCTCCCAGTCACCGCGTCATTGGTCCTAAAAGCGTCTCTGTGCTGAACGTCTTGACAACATTCGCGCGATCGTTAGAATCTTCGCATGGAACAAAGACTCTTGAAAGACCTGCTCTACGAACAGGTAGCCCGAATCGGCAAGGCGGTATCCAGCCCGAAGCGGCTGGAACTGCTTGAATTGCTGGCTCAAGGCGAGAAAACCGTCGAGACGCTAGCCGGCGAGCTAGCCGTAGACGTCAAGCTCACCAGTGCGCACCTAAAAGCCTTGAAAGAGGCGCGCCTGGTGGCATCGCGCCGAGACGGCAAGTTCGTGATCTACCGGCTCAGTGGCCCGGATGTCGCCCGGCTTTGGGTCATGTTGCGCGAGGTGGCCGAAGAGCATCTGGTCGAGTTGCGCGTCGCGCTTGGTCAGATGGTGTCCGATCCCTCCCGGCTTGCGGCTGTTGGTCGTCAAGCCCTCTTGGAGCGCGCACAGCGCGGCGAAATCGTTGTGATCGACGTGCGTCCGCAAAACGAGTACGAGACTGCGCACCTGCCTTTCGCCCGCTCGATGCCGGTCGCCGAGCTCGAACGTCGGCTCACCGAATTGCCGCTCGACAAGGAGATCGTCGCGTACTGCCGCGGCCCGTTCTGCCTGCTCTCGGATGAGGCCGTGGCCCTGCTTGCGGCGAAGGGTTACCGGGTTCGCAAGATTCTCGACGGCGTCAGCGAATGGGAAGCAGCCGGCCTCCCGGTAGAGGCAGCGGACAAGCGCTGATGGGCCACCGACTGCCGCTCGCCCGTCATCCACTTCAATGCAAGACCAAGGAGCAATGCCATGTCCAGCACGCTTTTCATCATCAATGACGCGCCCTACGGCAATGAGCGGGCCTACAACGCGCTGCGGCTCGCCGGGGCGCTCGCCGGCCGTGAAGATCAGCGGGTGCGGGTCTTCCTGATGGCCGATGCGGTCGGCTGCGCCAAGTCCGGCCAGAAGGTCCCTGAGGGCTATTACAACGTCCAACTCATGCTCGGAAAGATCCTGCGCAAGGGTGACGTGGCCTTGTGCGGCACCTGCATGGATGCGCGCGGGCTGACCGACCAAGACATGGTCGATGGCGCCAAGCGTTCGACGATGGGCGAGCTCGCCCAATGGACCGCCGAGGCGGACAAGGTGCTGGTGTTTTGAGCGCTCGAACGATCGAGGGGAAACAGATGTTTCAAGGCATTCGCAACGTTCTGCTGTTTCAAGGCAGCCGCAACGTTCTGCTTCTTGCATCAAGTCAGGCCATGATGATGTCGGCCATCGTCATGTCAATGGCGCTGGCGGCGATTCTTGGAAGTGCGCTTGCGCCCGACAAGAGTCTTGCGACGCTGCCTATTGCCGTCATGGTCATCGGGGTGGCGATCGCGTCACTGCCCGCGGCCATGCTGATGCGCCGCTTTGGACGGCGTACGGGTTTCCTGATCGGCGCTGCGCTCGGGGTCTCCGGCAGCATGATTGCCGCGCTCGGATTGCAGCGCCACTCGTTCGAGCTCTTCGTGCTGGGCCATCTGCTGCTGGGCTGTTACCAGGGTTTCGCCAACTATTACCGGTTCGCCGCCGCAGAGGCAGTCGATTCGGCTCACGTCAGCAAGGCCATCGCCTGGGTGGTCGCGGGCGGTGTCGTTGCTGCCTTCCTCGGGCCGCAACTGGGCCAGTGGGGGCGAGACTGGTTCGCCAGCGGATTGTTCGTCGGATCATACGTCGCCCAAGCCGCACTCAGCCTGATCGCCCTGACGCTGCTGGCGTGCGTGCGGCTCAAGCCCGTGGTCGTTGCGGCCGGAGGTGCGGCGCGGCCCTTGCGCGAGATTCTCGCGCAGCCGGTGCTGCAAGCTTCGGTTCTGGGTGCAGCGGTCGGCTATGCCGTGATGATCATGGTGATGACCGCGACCCCGCTGGCGATGATCGGGTGCGGACTGTCCTCGACCAGCGTCACATCAGTGATTCAGTGGCACGTCGTCGCGATGTTCGCGCCGTCGTTCATCACCGGTAACCTGATCAAGCGCTACGGCGCGCCCCGAATCATGCAACTCGGCTTCATCCTGCTGCTCGGGCATGTCGCGATCGCGCTGCTTGGCGTCGAGTTTCTGCACTTCCTGTCCGCCTTGATCCTGCTCGGTGTCGGCTGGAACTTCGCCTTTATCGGCGGTACGGCGCTGCTCACCCAGACGTATCGCCCGTCGGAGCAGATGAAGGTCCAGGCGATCAACGAATTCTCGATTTTCGGCCTGGTGGCGCTCGCGACGCTATCGGCGGGCTGGCTCTATGACCGCTTTGGCTGGGCCACGCTCAACTTGGCCGTGGTGCCGTTGCTGATTCTTGCCTTGATCGCCGCGATCGGCATCGAGCGTCGGCTCCGTTCGGTGGCAACGCCAGCCTGAGGGTATGCACACGTCATCCAACCCGCAACTCAACACCTGAATCCGTGACCTCAATTGAGCCAACCCCTCACGCCCACCCAGCCGCAGCCCGAAACAGGGATTTCTTGCACTTTCCCCGCCCAACGGGCCGTGCGAAGGCCCGGCGGCGCGCACAAACACCCCGCACAAGGCTCTCACAAGCCCACCTAGCCGTGCTTTAACCCACTTTCGTGCAGCGTGTACTGCCCCACGATGCGCAGCAGGTTCATGGCCAGCGCTGCCAGCGCGCACACCAGATGGTGGGTGGCAAACTTGCCCGAGGGCAGGCGGTTCAAGTCCATGTCGGTTTTGAAGGTGCTGCGAGCAAAAGCCCGAGTCGGCCAGTTCGCTCCATTCTCGCAGCCCATGGCATCGAAGCGCTGGCGCAAGGTGGCGCTGGAGGGCACAGCACGCAAGCCCAAGGCTTGGTGGGCAAAGCGCTGCTGGCGAAAGGCTTCGACGGCTTCGAAGTCGTTCTTGCCCAAGGTGAGCATGGCGACATAGCACTTGAGAATGTCGCTGTTGGCAATGCCCGCACGCACTGGGTATTTGGGATCGACCATGGCCGGCAGGTTGATGCGCTTGAACAAGCGCCCCACCAAGGCCCAGCCACCGTGGCTGCTCAGGTCGTAGGGCAGCTGCTTGACAACGAACTCGACTGGGTCAGTCATTTGCGGCGCTTGCACCTGCTGGGCGCACAGTTGATTGGGGATAGTGCGTTGATTATAATGGAAAAACATAGGATTTGCAGGGATCAGGTCACGGATTCAGGATCGAGTCACTGGACGGGCACGCCGCCTTCATTTTCGACAAGATCAATTTTCTGATGGATGCCATCATCGGCTTCATCAACATCAGTCAGAGCAAGGTCGTGAAAATTTTCTCCGTCGCTGCTGTGGCGATGTTGCCGCCAACGCTCATCGCCAGCATTTACGGTATGAACTTCGAGTACATGCCGGAATTGAGTCAGAAATGGGGATACCCGAAGTCTTTGGCGCTCATGGTGATCAGTGTGGTCGTGCTTTTTTGGTATTTCCGTCGAAAGGGGTGGCTCAAGTAGACGCCAGATGCTGGCGGAGCCGCTACCGGTGGCAGCTAGCGCCTATCACCCTTTGGTAGAATTGGGCAAACTTGACAACCCAAAGTCACGAAAGATCAAACCAGGTGGTTTTCAGATGAGCGAAGTCGAGAGCGATATCCTCACGCTGGAGGAGGTTGCCGCCTACCTCAAAGCCGGGAAACGAACGGTCTATCGTCTTGCCCAGAAAGGAGAGATTCCGGCGTTCAAGCTTGGAGGAACCTGGCGCTTTCGCCGCTCGGAGCTGGATCGCTGGATTGCCGAAAGCATCAACAAGACGAAGCCGGAGGCCGAGTGAGCGCGGACCAAGCCAGCCGCCGAATCGCGCTCGGGGAAGAACAAGGGGAGGATCGCCGTTGACGACACAGCAGCTTCTGACGCCGCACCAGAGCCAGTACTTCGCTTGGCTGCTGACCAGGCGTGCAGCAGGCGACTCCGTGGAGTCGCTGGCTTCGACCTTGGTCGATTCGCAAGTCGATCTGAATCCCCATCAAGTTGAGGCCGCGCTCTTCGCTTGCCGCAACCCCCTCTCACGCGGCGTGATCCTCGCCGACGAGGTTGGTCTGGGCAAGACCATCGAAGCCGGCTTGGTCCTTTCCCAACGCTGGGCCGAACGGCGGCGGAAGGTCCTCATCATCGTTCCGGCGAACCTGCGTAAGCAGTGGCACCAGGAGCTGCAGGACAAGTTCGGCCTACAAGGGCTGATCCTCGAAGCCAAAAGCTACAACGCAATCCGAAAACAGGAGCGGCAGAACCCGTTCCTGTTCGCGTCTGGCCCGATCATCTGTTCCTATCAGTTCGCGAAGGCCAAAGCTGACGATGTCAAGGGCATCGACTGGGACTTGCTCGTCCTCGACGAAGCGCATCGCCTGCGCAACGTCTACAAGACCAGCAACGTCATCGCCAAGACCCTCAAGGAGGCGCTGTCGCGCGTTCACTCCAAGGTGCTCCTGACCGCGACGCCGTTGCAGAACTCATTGCTCGAACTCTATGGACTGGTCAGCTTCATCGATGACCGCGTGTTCGGAGACCTTGATAGCTTCCGCTCGCAGTTCACTGGCAGAGAGCAATCCTTCAGCAGCCTGCGTGACCGGCTGGCGCCCATCTGCAAGCGCACCCTGCGCAAACAGGTTCAGCCCTACGTTTCGTACACAGCACGCAGGGCCATCGTCGAGGAGTTCACGCCATCGAGTGAAGAGCAGGAACTTTCCAGGCTCGTCGCCGATTATCTGCGCCGCCCCAACCTCAAGGCCCTGCCCGACGGGCAGCGCCAACTGATTTCACTCGTGCTGTGGAAGCTGCTTGCCTCCAGCACGCACGCGATTGCGGGTGCGCTGGAGACAATGGCCAAGCGCCTCCAGGGTGTGCTCGACAAAACCACCGAGGTTCCCGATCTCGCCGACGAGCTCGATGAGGACTACGAGTCGCTCGACGAAACCGCCGATGAGTGGAACGACCAAGGCTCAGACGTCGCAGCAGCGAGCCGCTTGGAACGGGATGTCATCGCACAGGAAATCGAGGAGCTGCGCCACTTCAAAGCGCTGGCAACCAACATCCGGGACAACGCGAAGGGCAAGGCACTGCTCACCGCGCTGGATCGCGCCTTCGCCGAACTGGATCGGCTAGGCGCGCCCAGGAAGGCCATCATCTTCACCGAGTCCAAGCGCACGCAGGACTACCTCCTGAGCCTGCTGGCCGACACGCCATACGGCGACGGCATCGTACTCTTCAACGGCACCAATAGCGACCAGCGTGCGCTGGCGATCTACAAGGACTGGCTCAAGCGCCACGAAGGCACCGACCGCATCACCGGCTCCAAGACCGCCGACACTCGCGCGGCCCTGGTCGAGCACTTCAAGGAGCGTGGCAAGGTCATGATTGCCACCGAGGCCGGAGCCGAAGGCATCAACCTCCAGTTCTGCTCGCTCGTCATCAACTACGACCTGCCGTGGAACCCGCAGCGCATCGAGCAGCGCATCGGGCGCTGCCACCGCTACGGACAGAAGCACGACGTGGTGGTGGTCAACTTCGTCGACCGCAGCAATGAGGCCGATGCACGGGTGTACGAGCTGCTGTCGCAGAAGTTCCAGCTCTTCGAGGGCGTGTTTGGGGCTAGCGACGAAGTGCTGGGTGCCATCGGTTCCGGTGTCGATTTCGAGCGGCGTATCGCCGAGATCTACCAGAACTGTCGAGAGCCCGAGGAAATCAAGTCCAGCTTCGAGCAACTCCAGCTCGACCTCTCCGGCGAGATCAACGAGGCGATGGTCAAGACGCGCCAGGTATTGCTTGAGAACTTCGATGAGGAGGTGCAGGAGAAGCTGCGCATGCGGGCCGACGACAGCCGCAACGCGCGCAACCGTTTCGAGCGCATGCTGATGGACCTGACCCGCGCCGAACTGGCCCATTGCGCCGCGTTCGATGACGACGGCTTCGATCTCCGCCAAATACCGACTGGAGTCGAGCACAGCGGCCTCGCGGGCATCGACGGCTCTTCGATCCCATTGGGGCGCTACGAGTTGCCCCGCCGCTCCGGCGACGCGCATCTATACCGCATCCATCATCCACTGGCACGATGGGGCATCGAGCAGGCCAAGGCTCGCGCACTCGACGGGGCTCGACTTGTGTTCGACTACAACGCCCACGGTTCAAAAGTCAGCACGCTTGAAGCCCATCGCGGCAAGGCTGGATGGCTCACCGTGAAGCTGATCACGGTCGAGACTTTCGGCAACCAGGAGCAGCATCTGCTGGTTGCCGCCAGCACCACCGACGGCGTCATGCTCGCGGAAGAAGACCCGGAAAAACTGCTGCGCCTACCCGCGACCACACAAGCAGCCAGTCTGTTCAACGCCCCTGATGCCACCCTACTGGCCGATTTGGAAGCCCGCAAGACCGCACGCCTTCGCGACGTCAACGAGCGCAACCTCGGCTACTTCGAGCAGGAAGTCCAGAAGCTGGATGCCTGGGCGGACGACCTGAAGCTGGGTCTGGAGCAGGAGATCAAGGAAATCGACCGCGAGATCAAGGAGGTGCGCCGAACCGCCGCGACCTCGCCGACGCTGGAAGAAAAACTGTCATGGCAGAAGAAGCAGCGCGAACTGGAAGGCAAGCGCAGCAAGCTGCGCCGCGAGCTGTTTGCCCGGCAGGACGAAGTCGAAGCCCAGCGCAATGACCTCATCAGTCAGTTGGAAGTGCAACTCCAGCAGCAGGTCGAGGAGCGCACGCTGTTTGCCGTCGAATGGGAGTTGAGATAAATGCCGAAGAAAACCGAAGTCGCGATTGCCGGACAATCGTTTGAAGACCTCAAGCAGATCAACGAACATGGCGCGGAGTACTGGAGCGCACGAGCGTTACAGGCCCTGCTGGGGTACAGCCAATGGCGGCGCTTCGAGCAGGCCATCGAACGAGCCATAAGCTCTTGCAAGGAATCAGGAAATTCTCCGGGGCATCACTTTGCCAGTGCCGGCAAACCGATCACCGGAGGCAAAGGTGCCGTCCAGGTGGTCGATGACTATCATCTCTCCCGCTTTGCCTGCTACCTCATCGCCCAGAATGGTGACCCGCGAAAGCCCGAAATTGCCCAGGCGCAAAAGTACTTTGCCATTCAGACGCGCCGCCAGGAGCTAAGCGATCAGGCCGTCGCCGACTTGGAGCGGCTGGAGTTGCGCAAACAGACGGCGGAGGAATTCAAGGCGCTCTCTGGCGCCGCGCAGGATGCCGGCGTGCAAAGCAAGATGTTTGGCGTCTTTCACGACGCGGGCTACAAAGGGCTGTATGGCGGCCTGGGGCGCGACGCCATCAAACAACGTAAGACGATCCCCGACAAGGACAACCTGCTCGACCGCATGAACGCTACGGAACTGGCTGCCAATCAGTTCCGCATGACGCAAACCCGCGACAAGCTGGCGCGTGACGGCATCTGTCACCAGACCCAAGCCATCCAGACTCACGAACAGGTCGGCAAGGAAGTACGCGCTGCCATCCAGCGCATTGGCGGCACCCTGCCCGAAAACATTCCGGCAGCGGAACACATCAAGGAAGTCGAAAAGCGTTTGAAGGCCGCCACGCCGAAACTTACCCTTGACGAACGTGACGCCAGCGGGCTCACGGGCAGCAAGCCGGACAAGAACGAAACGCCATGAGCAAACAAAAACTAGAACTTACCTGGATTGGCAAGGAGAAGCGGCCCAAGCTGGAGCCGCGCATCCTGCTCGAAGACCCCGAAAGGTCCTATCACGCCAAGCATCGCGTCTCCGAGGGCGACATCTTCGACAACCGGCTGATTTTTGGCGACAACCTATTGGCGCTGAAAGCATTGGAGCAAGAGTTCTCCGGCAAGGTGAAGTGCGTGTTCATCGACCCACCGTACAACACCGGCAGCGCGTTCACGCACTACGACGACGGGTTGGAACATTCGATCTGGCTGGGGCTGATGCGCGACCGGCTAGAGATCATTCGGCGGCTGCTGGCGGACGATGGTTCGCTTTGGATAACGATTGATGACAGGGAGGTAGGCGACAATCAGGATGCAAAAAGGGAGGTTGTCAAATTCAATTCCGAAGACATTTTTTCCACCCCCAAACCTGAGCGGCTAATCCAGCGAATCCTAGATTTGGCTACACGTCAGGGTGATCTGGTACTCGACTCCTTCGCCGGTTCTGGCACCACTGGCGCAGTCGCGCACAAAATGGGACGCCGCTGGATCATGGTCGAGTTGGGCGAGCACTGTCACACTCACATCATTCCGCGCCTGAAGAAGGTCATCGACGGCGAGGACTCTGGTGGCATTTCCGAAAGCGTCAGCTGGGAAGGCGGTGGCGGCTTCCGCTACTACCGCCTCGCCCCCAGCCTGATCGTCAACGACCGTTGGGGCAACCCGGTCATCAACCCCGAATACAACGCAGCGCAACTGGCCGAAGCGCTGGCCAAGCTGGAGGGTTTCACCTACGCGCCGTCGGAGACTCACTGGTGGCAGCACGGCCACTCCAGCGAGCGCGATTTCATCTACGTCACCACGCAGAACATATCCGCCGAGCAGTTACAGGCGCTGTCCGGTGAAGTCGGCCCGGAGCAGAGCCTGCTGGTGTGCTGCGCCGCTTTCCACGGAGTCTCGGCGGCCAAAGCGGCAGAGCGCTGCCCGAACCTGACGCTGAAGAAGATCCCGAAGATGGTGCTGGCCCGCTGCCATTGGGGCCGTGACGACTACAGCCTGAATGTGACCAACCTGCCGATGGCGGAGCCCCTTGAGAAGATGCCCCCCCCCCAACCCTCTCCCAGCGGGAGAGGGAGAAAAGCGCGTGAGGCTACGGCCGACCTGTTTGGCGATGGGTGGGGCCAGGCATGAACAAGAAGATCGCCGCGATTCCTGCCGATTACTCTGACTGGCTGGCGAGCATCAAGACCCGTGTGCGGACAGCCCGCAGTCGAGCCGTAGTCGCTGCCAATGCCGAACTCGTCCAGCTGTATTGGCAGATCGGCAACGAAATCCTGCAACGGCAGAGGTCCGCGCATTGGGGTGACAGGGTGCTTGACCGGCTAGCCAGTGACCTGCGCGAAGCCTTCCCGGAAATAAAGGGCTTTTCGTCCCGAAACCTGAAATACATGCGGTATTTTGCCGAGCATTGCCCGGCGCAGGCATTTGGGCAGCAAGCTGCTGCCCAATTACCGTGGTTCCACATCGTGACCCTGCTGACCAAGCTGTCCGCCGCCGGGGCCCGCGCGTGGTACGCGGAACAGGCCGTTGTCGGTGGTTGGTCGCGCGTCACGCTGGAACTGAATATCCGCAATCGGCTGGCGAACCTGCCCGACCTCGTGCTGCTGATGGACGAGTCGCACCGCTACCGGGCCAGCGCCGGGGTGCGCTCTATCAACGAACTCCAGCCGCTATTCGGTCTGGAAGTGACGGCGACGCCGTTCGTCGAGTCCAGCCGCGGGCCGGTGCCGTTCAAGAACGTGGTGATGGAATACCCGCTGGCGCGGGCGATGGAGGATGGCTTCGTCAAGGAGCCGGCCGTGGTCACCCAGCGCAACTTCGACGCCAAGGCGCACACGCCCGAGGAGATCGAGAAGACCAAGCTGGAAGACGGTGTGCGCCTGCACGAGACCACCAAGGTCGAGCTGCTCACCTACGCCCGCGAGAACGGCGTCAAACCGGTCAAGCCCTTCATGCTCGTCATCGCGCGCGATACCACGCACGCGGGGCAACTCCTGGCGCTTCTGGAGTCGGAAGCCTTCTACGAGGGGCGCTACCAGGGCAAGGTGATTCAGGTCGATTCCAGCCGTACCGGCGCGGAAGAAGAGGAGATGATCACGCGCCTGTTGGCCGTGGAGAGCGTGGACGAGCCGACCGAGATCGTGGTTCACGTCAACATGCTCAAGGAAGGCTGGGACGTGACCAACCTCTACACCATCGTGCCGCTGCGCGCCGCCAACGCCCGCACGCTGATCGAGCAGTCCATCGGTCGCGGCCTGCGACTGCCCTACGGCAAACGCACGGGCGTCGCGTCGGTGGATCGCTTGAACATCGTCGCGCACGACAAGTTCCAGGAGATCATCGACGAGGCCAACCGCGGCGATTCGCCGATTCGTCTGAAGCAGGTCATCCTCGATGCTCCGAGCGCCGACGACAAGAAGGTCAGCGTGCAGGTCGAGTCCGGGGCGGCGGCGCGTCTCGGTTTGACGGAAGCACCGGTCGTGGTCACAGGGGCTTCAGCCACTGACCATGGAGCGGAAGTCCCCGCGCCCAAACCGGTGTTCACCACGGAGGCAGAGAAGCAGGCCGCGCGCGTGGTCATGGACGTGATCGGCAAGTACGAGGTCAAGCGCGATCTGGTGCCCACCAGCAGCGCGCTGCTGAAACCCGAAGTGCAGAAGGAAATCCTCGCGGAAGTGGCAGAGCGGCTGAAGCCGCTGCAAGGCGAATTGCTGGCGAGCGTGGATGAATCAGTCCCCGCACTTGATTTGTCCGCCGTGGTGGCGAAGACCACCGGGATCGTGGTGCAGCAGACCATCGACATCCCACGCATCGCGGTGGTGCCGACTGGCGAGGTCACAACCGGCTTCCACGCCTTCAAGCTGGACGTGAGCCAGCTCCATCTCCAGCCTGGCCAGCGCGAGATCGTCGGGCAGATGCTGCGCACCAACGAGCAGTTCACCTTGGCCGCCGAGGTCGGGCTCAAGGAGCAGCGCCCGGAGGACTACATCGTCCACGCGCTGGTGGACTTCGACGACATTGACTACTTCACCCGCGCCGATCTGCTCTACGACCTCGCGGGCCAGATGGTGCAGCACCTGCGCGGCTATCTGTCCGAGGACGAAGCCATCAGCGTCCTCGATCGTGACCGCCGCTTGATCGCACGGGAAATCCACGCGCAGATGATGGCCCACTTCTGGGAGGAGGCGACCGAGTACGAGGTGCAGGTCAGTCGCGGCTTCACCGAACTCAAGCCGTGCAATTACACCGCCACCGCAGGCCAGACGGCCCACCACTTCCGGGAGACCGTGACCGAGACCAGTCGCATCAAGCAGATGCTCTTCGGTGGCTTCGCGCGTTGTCTGTACCCGCTGCAGAAGTTCGACTCGGATACCGAACGGCGCTTCGCCATCATCCTGGAGCGCGACGCGACGAAGTGGCTCAAGCCCGCGAAGGGGCAGTTCCAGATCTACTACAAGCTCGGCGCCGAGCAGCCGGAATACATCCCCGACTTCGTGGCCGAGACGGACGCGACCATCTTCATGGTGGAGACGAAGGCACGTGCCGACATCAACACGCAGGAGGTTCAGGTCAAGGCCGCTGCCGCCATGCGCTGGTGCAAGCACGCATCTGATCACGCGGCGAGCGTAGGCACCAAGCCCTGGAAGTACCTGCTGGTGCCCCATGACGAAGTCAGCGAGTCGAAACGGCTCGCGGATTACCTGCGCTTTGAGGTCAAGGCGTAATTGAGTTGACCTGCCCCCTTAAGGAAACCCTGCAAAACTACTCCCAGCAGTATGCCAGCTGTAAGCCTTGAATGGCACACTTCAGCACATGAAACAAAGCCCACTTGATCTGAGCCTGTGCACACGCAAGACCCGCAAACAGGTTTTTTTGCAGCAGATGGAAACCGTGGTGCCTTGGGCTGCCTTGGTTGAGCTCATCGCCCCCTACTACAGCGACGGGCGCAACGGCCGGCCACCCTTTGCCCTTGAGACCATGCTGCGCGTGCACTTCATGCAGCAGTGGTTCAGCCTGTCGGATCCGGCCATGGAAGAAGCCTTCTTCGACACCCCGCTGTACCGCGAGTTTGCCCAGTTGAGCCCCTTTGGCCGACTGCCCGATGAGAGCACCATACTGCGCTTTGGCAAAACCCCAAGTCAGCGTCACCGGCTGGAGAAGCACAAGCTGGCCGAGCGCATCTTGGCCACCGTCAACGAACTGCTCGAACAACGCGGCCTGCTGCTCAAAGCCGGCACCGCCGTCGATGCCGACTCGGGTCTGGTGCACACCGTTTGCGGCACCTCAGGCAACGTCTCCGATGTCACCCAAGGCAACAGCCTGTTGCACGGCCAAGAGACGGACGCATACGGGGATGCAGGCTACCGAGGCGCAGACCAGCGCCCTGAAGCCAAGGCCGGCTGCAAGTGGCACATCGCCATGCGCCCCGGCAAGCGCAAGCAACTGGACACAGAGAACAAGCTGGTGGATGCGTTGATCGACAAAGTCGAGCAGATCAAGGCCAAGATACGCGCCAAGGTGGAGCACCCGTTTCGGGTCATCAAGTGCCAGTTTGGCTTCAAGCAGGTGCGCTACCGGGGCTTGATGAAGAACACCTTGCAGATCAAGACGCTGTTTGCGCTCTCCAATCTGTGGATGGCGCGCCACAAGCTGATGGCTGCGCAGGCATGAGTGCGTCCAAAAACTGGAGAAATGGCACAGAAAAGATAAAAACAGCGTTTTTTGAAGGCGAGGCTGGAATCAAGCTGGCTTAAATCGCTCGAAATCTCAGCTGGTGGAATGCATCAGCCTGCTGGCTGACCTGATTTTGAGTTTTTCAGAGTGTCCCTTGCAGATATAGGAAATTTGCAATGAGAGGTGTGCAGAGCTTTCAGGGGGCCATGTTCAGCTACATCAGCCTTGAAGACCGGGTATCGGCCCAGCATCCTTTGCGCAAGCTGCGCGCGCTGGTCGATGCCTTGCTCGGCCAGCATGAGCGCCGAGTTCGAAGCCGTGTATGCGCGCATGAAACGGGCCTCGAATGAGGCTGCAAAGGCAGGAAAATGCGCACTGCGGCGGCCCGAGAGCGATGCAGCAGGGGGCGGGGCAGCTTTGGTGTGCACTTTTTCAACGGCCTGTTAGCGCTTTGTGTTGCCGGGGCTGCCCTATTGAGCGGGGGGCGCCAGGGTGGCGCGCACTTGGCCCTGCAACTCGAGCTGGCCAGTGCCTTGGTTGTACTGCATGCGCTGGGCCCGGAGCAGGTGCGTTCCACGCCGGATTTCGACGGGCTGATCCGACTCGATCCGGTTGGCTTGGGTGTAGAGCGTCAGCGCTTGGCTGCGAAATTCTTGCTCGGGCACGGCGGCTTGCGTGGCGGTGGCGGCGCGCGCCGGACGCAGCAGCACCACGTTGCCGCTGAGGCGGTGCACGGTGCGGTCGGTGGTGCTCTCAAGGCGATCGGCTTGGGCAAAGCTCAAGTGGCCTTGGGCGTCGCGCTGCTGCAGGCGCACTTGCTCGACCACCAAGCGCGCGGCGCCCGGATAATGGTGAAGCTGTACGCCTTCGATTTTGAGCAGCAGCTGCCCGTCGGGGCCGAAGTCGCGCAGCAAAAAATCCTGCATCACGGCGCCGGGGCCCGTTACCGGCGCGCGCGCCGCGGGTGGCTCGGCCGGCGCGGGGCTCTGGCCGATGATCCAGTAACTGCCCAGCGCCAGCAGGCCCATGAGGATCACGGGCAGGTACAGCGAGGCGTGGTCCCAGGCGCGCTTGAGCAGCCGCGCCGGGTCGCGCCCCAGCGCGCGGGCTGGCACGGTTGCAAGCACAGGCGCGGGCCCCAAGCTAGGGCGGGGGTTCAAGCACCGGCCTCCTGCAGCAAGCGGGCGTAATGGCCGCTGGCCACCAGCAGCAGGTCGCAGAGCTCGCGCGCAGCGCCGTGGCCGCCTGCCGCTAGGGTGGTGTGGTGCGCCACCTGCCGCACCTCGGGGTGGGCCTGCGGCGGCGCCACCGCCAGCGCGCAGCGGCGCAACAGGGGTAGGTCGGGCCAGTCGTCGCCCATGGCGGCGGCCTCGTGCCAGCCCAGGCCCAGCGCGCTCAACAGGCTTTCGGCGGCGGGCTTTTTGATTTCACAGCCCAACCGGGTGTGCTTCACGCCCAGCGCCTGCAAGCGGGTGCGCAAGGGGGCCGAGTCGCGGCCGCTCACCACCGCCACCTCGATGCCGGCGCGCTGCAGCAGCTTGATGCCGTGGCCGTCGAGGCTGTGGAAGCGCTTGAGGGTCTCGCCCGCGTCGCTGAAGTACAGGCCGCCGTCGGTGAGCACGCCGTCAATGTCGAAAAACACCACCCGTATGCCTTGGGCGCGCAGCAACACAGCGGGGTCGAACTGCAGGCTGGGGCGCAACGCCGGCAGGGCGGGGTCGATCGAGGGGGCCGGCTGCGCCGCGACTGGATAGGGTGTAGAGGACATGAAGTGGGCTTGGCGGTGGGCGTAGGAATCAAATCACCTTGGCGCGCATCAGGTCGTGGCTGTTGAGGGCGCCGCACAGGCGGCCAGCGTGATCGACCACCAGCACGCTGGTGATGCGGTGCGTTTCCATGCGCTCGGCGGCCTCGACCGCCAGCGCCTGCGGGCGCACGGTGTGCGGGTCCGGGTGCATGATCTGTTCGGCGCGCAAAGATTGCAGGTCGGCGCCGCGCTCGATCAGGCGGCGCAAGTCGCCGTCGGTGAAGATGCCCACGGGCACGCCGTCGGCGTCCACCACGGCGGTGGCCCCTAACCCTTTGGCGCTGATCTCGCGCATGATCTCGGGCAGGCGCGCCTGCAGGCCCACGCGCGGGGCTTGCTCGGCCGGGCGCATCACGTCGGCCACTAGGGTGAGCAGCTTGCGCCCAAGCGCGCCGCCGGGGTGCGAGCGGGCAAAGTCTTCGGCCTTGAAGCCGCGCGCGTCCAGCAAGGCCACGGCGAGCGCGTCGCCCATCGCCAGTTGGGCGGTGGTGCTGGCGGTGGGGGCGAGGTTGTGCGGGCAGGCTTCTTTGGCCACGCTGGTGTCGAGCAGCACGTCGGCGTGGCGGCCTAGGTTCGAGTCGGCGCGGCCGGTCATGGCCAGCAGCGGCACCCCCATGCGCTTGATCAGCGGCAAAATAGCGCTGAGCTCCTCGCTCTCGCCGCTGTTGCTGATGGCCAGCAACACGTCGGCGCTGGTGATCATGCCCAAGTCGCCGTGGCTGGCTTCGCCTGGGTGCATGAACAGCGCCGGGGTGCCGGTGGAGGCCAGGGTGGCGGCGATCTTTCGCCCCACGTGGCCGCTTTTGCCCATGCCGCTCACCACCACGCGGCCACGGCAGGCCAGCATGCGCTCCACCGCCTGCACGAAGCGGGTGTCGAGCCGCTGGGCCATGTCGTGCAGCGCCTGCGCCTCGATGGCCAGCGTGTCGCGCGCCAGTTGCAGCAGGCGCTGCGCGGACGCCGGGGCGCTGGTGTGCGCGGGGTGCTCGGCTTGATCGGGGTGGGGCAGCAAAGCGGGGGCGGCGTGGGGTTGCGTCTGGGCCATGTTTGGATTATCAACCAGAGCAAATCAAGAGGCGCTGGCGCATCGGTTTGGCTGCGGTTTTCGCTTCATAATCGTCGGATGGACACTTCCGCTTACCTCAAGGCCCACATTCGCACCGTGCCCGACTGGCCGGCCCCCGGGGTGCAGTTTCGCGACATCACGCCGTTGCTGCAAGACCCCAAGGTGTTTCGGGTCTTGATCGACGTTTTTGTGCACCGCTACATGGCGCGCGGCCAGCGCCCCGACGTGGTGGCGGGGCTGGACGCACGCGGTTTCATCATCGGCGCGGTGCTGGCCTACGAGCTGGGCGTTGGCTTCGTGCCCATCCGCAAAAAGGGCAAACTGCCCTACACCACCGTGCAGGAAAGCTACGAGCTGGAATACGGCAGCGCCACCGTGGAACTGCACACCGACGCGGTGCAAAAGGGCGAGCGCGTGCTGCTGATCGACGACCTGATCGCCACCGGCGGCACCATGCTGGCGGGCAAGCGCCTGCTGGAAAAGTTCGGCGCGCAGGTGCTCGAGGGCGCGGCGATCGTGGCGCTGCCCGGGTTGGGGGGCGTGCAGCGCTTGCGCGACAGCGGCTTGGCCCTGCACACCTTGGTCGAGTTCGACGACGCCTGAGCCGATTTTCGCAAGCCCGATTGGCGCTCAGTAATTGACAGAAATTTTTGCTATATTGGCACCATTTTATGGAGTTTGCATGAATACCTTTGAGCAATCCCCGTCCCAGGCCAAGCGCGGCGCTGCAGGTGCCGCTGGCGGCAGCGCCGAATACCTGAGTTTTAGGCTCGGTGCCGAGGAATACGGCATCGACATCCTGCGGGTGCAAGAAATCCGCTCGTTCGAAGAGCCCACGCGCATTGCCAACTCGCCGCCGCACCTCAAGGGCGTGGTCAATCTGCGCGGCGTGATTGTGCCGGTGGTCGATCTGCGCATCAAGCTCGGCTGCGAGAAGATCGAATACAACAGCTTTACGGTGGTGATCGTGCTCAACGTCAAGGGCCGGGTGGTGGGCGCGGTGGTCGATTCGGTTTCCGATGTGCTGGAACTGGCGCACGACCAGATCCGCCCGGCGCCCGAGATGGCCAACGCTGCGGTGGACACCACCTTCATCACCGGCATTGCCAGCGTGGGCGAGCGCATGCTGATTTTGATGGACATCGAAGCCCTGATGGCCAGCGCCGACATGGGGCTGATCGACAGCCGGGCCTGACCATGGACGGCACCGCCCTGATGCGCCTGTTTTCCATCCGCTTGCGCATGATCGGCGCGATCGGGGTCGTTTTTGCTTTGCTCATGCTGCTGGGGGCGGCTGGTTGGTGGGGTATTCAGAGCCTGATCGGCGTGCAAAACGAGCTGCTGCAACTGGCTCAGCAAGGCGCGCAGACCGAGCAGGCACGCGCGGCGCTCGAGCTGCTTGCGGCCGAGGCGGCCAGCAGCGCCAGCTGGGCGCTGTGGTTGTTTTTGGGTGTTTTGTGCTTGGCCGTGCTGGTGGTCATGCCCTCGACCCTGCTCAATATGGTGAGCATCACGCGGCCGCTGGAGCAGGCGCAGGGGCTGGCGGTGGCGATTGCCCGCGGCGACCTGAGCACCACACCCGACCTGAACGGGCGCGACGAAATCGCCGAGCTCATGCGCAACCTCGCCGACATGCAGGCCTCGCTGGCGCGCACGGTGGGCGAGGTGCGCCAGGCGGCCGAGAGCATCCACCAAGCCAGCAGCGAGATCGCCAGCGGCAACCAGGACCTGAGCCAGCGCACCGAGCAGACGGCCAGCAACCTGCAGCAAACCGCCAGCAGCATGGATCAGATCACAGTAGCTGGGCAGCAATCGAGCCAGGCGGCGCAGTCGGCCCTGGGTTTGGCGCAGGACAATGCCAGCGTGGCCGAACGGGGCGGAGAGGTGGTGGGCCAGGTGGTGCGCACCATGGATGCAATCAACCAAAGCAGCCAGAAGATACACGACATCATCGGCGTGATTGACGGCATTGCCTTCCAGACCAACATCTTGGCCCTGAATGCGGCAGTAGAGGCGGCACGCGCTGGCGAGGCTGGCCGTGGTTTTGCCGTGGTGGCCACCGAGGTGCGCTCGCTGGCCGGGCGCAGCGCGGCAGCAGCGCGCGAGATCAAGCAGCTCATAGGAGCCAGCGTCGAAACCGTTGCAGCCGGCTCCAAGCTGGTGCACCAAGCCGGCACCAACATCCGCGAAATCGTGGCCAACGCGCACAAGGTCTCGGCTTTCATCACCGAGATCAGCAGCGCCAGCGGCGAGCAGGCCAGCGGCCTGTCGTCGGTCAACGGCGCAGTGGCCCAGCTCGACCAGATGACACAGCAAAACGCCGCTTTGGTCGAGCAAAGCGCCGCAGCCGCCCAAGCCTTGAGCGACCAGGCGCAGCGCTTGAGCGAGCTGGTGGCGGTATTTCGTTTGCAAGACGCCGCGCACCCCGGCCACCCGCCGCTGCAGCGCACCGCGACCCGCGGGCATGGAAAAGCCTCGGGCTACCAGGGCGCAGAGCGGCGCTTGACCATGCCTGGGCGGTGAGCTAGGGCGGAGTTGCTATCTATTTATAACGTCGAGGATTTTTAGATGTCTCAAAACGCTTACGCAGCCGAGCTGCAATCCCGCGGCCTGTTGGGCACGGTGCAGCGGCGCCTGAATGGTGCTTTTGCTGGTATTTTGCTGCTGTTTGCAGTGGTTTTGGCTGCTACGGTCTGGAAGGCAGAGCAGGTGCGTGACTTGAGCCAGCAAATGCGGGTCAAAGCCAGCAAGCTGGAGCTGGCCAGTGAATGGCTGGCCCACATACGCCAAGATTCAGCACGCTCGCAGGCGGTGGCGGTGTCGCCGGGCACCGAGGTGCTCGAGTTTTTTCGCGCTGCCATGGCCCAAACCTCGCGCGACACCACCGCCACCCAAACGGAATTCTTGGCACTGGCTGAGGGAGACGCCGACTCGCTGCAGCGCGCCGGCGTGGTGGGCGAAGTGCGCACGCAGTGGCTGGCTGCCCGCGATGCAGTCAACCAACTCAAGGCCGCCGGCGACGATACCGCCGCACGGGCGCTGATCGAGAGCCAGTTTTTGCCCGTCACCAACCGCTACGTGGAGGTCACGCAGGCGCTGGTCGATGGTCAGTTGGCGTCGATGGCGGCGTTGCAGGCGCAGATTCAGGCCAAATTCCGAGCCCTGTACCTGTTGGTTGGGGTGCTTTTTGTGGCGGCTCTGCTCATTTCTGTGCTGTTGGCGTGGCGCATCGGGCGCTCGATCGGCGCCCCGATTCAACAAGCGGTGGAGTTGGCGCAAGCGGTGGCCCAAGGGGATTTGACGCGCAGCGTAACCAGCAACCGCACCGATGAGCTGGGCGATTTGTTGCGGGCATTGGCAGCCATGAAGGTGTCTTTGCTCGACATCGTTGGCAAAGTGCGCCAGGCCAACGACAGCATTGGAACCGCATCCGAAGAAATCGCCAACGGCAACCAAGACTTGAGCCGGCGCACCGAGCAAGCCGCCAGCAACCTCGAAGAAACCGCCTCCAGCATGGAGCAGCTCACGGCCACGGTCAAGCAGACAGCGGATTCGGCGCGCCAAGCCAACCAGTTGGCAGCCAGCGCGGCGCAAGTGGCACAAAAAGGCGGCGCGGTGGTGGGGCAGGTGGTGCACACCATGAACGACATCAGCGCCAGCAGCCAGAAAATCTCTGACATCATCGGCGTCATCGACGGCATCGCGTTCCAGACCAACATTTTGGCGCTCAATGCCGCAGTGGAAGCGGCGCGGGCGGGCGAGCAGGGGCGCGGCTTTGCCGTGGTGGCCTCTGAGGTGCGCAGCCTGGCTGGACGCAGCGCCGAAGCCGCCAAAGAGATCAAGGCCCTGATCGGTGCCAGCGTCGAAAAGGTGGACAGCGGCAGCCGCTTGGTGCAGGAGGCGGGTGCTACCATGAACGAAATCGTCACCAGCGTGCAGCGCGTGAGCGACATCATCGGCGAAATCACGGCCGCAGCGGCCGAGCAGAGCGAGGGCATCGGTCAAGTGAACGTGGCGGTGAACCAGCTCGACCAGATGACGCAGCAAAACGCCGCGCTGGTCGAGCAAAGCGCAGCCGCCGCCGAGAGCCTGCGCGACCAGGCCGGGCGCTTGGCTGAGGCGATCGGCACCTTCCGCACCGGCGCCGAGGGCGGCTCTGCGGCGCAGGCCGGCGCGTTAGCGCTGCGCGCGCGCCCAGCCGCCACGGCGACAGCGGTCGAAGGGAGTGCTTTGGCTGCAACATCCGGCCGAGCGCAGCCCCCCGCTAGGCAGTCCGCAGGACGCAGCGCTTTTGCGTCCGGGCCCGCCGCCGCCCCACTGCCCAAGCCGCAAGCGCACCCGAGCGCCTCGGCCAAGGCGCTGCCCGCAGCTGCGCCGGCCGCTGCCAAAGCCCAGGCCTCAGCGCCGGCCCGCAGCCCAGCCCAACCTGCCCCGTTGGCCCCCAAGGCCTTGCCCAACCGCAACAGCGCCAAAGCCAGCCCCAAAGCGGCCAACAACACCGAGGGCGAGTGGGAGAGTTTTTGAAGCCTTGATGGGTTAAAGTCGGGCCATGGTTCCTCATCTAGTCACTGCCCTGACCGGCCCCATCAACGAGCTCGAGCAGCGCGTGCTCGAGTCCACCCCCGTGATCGAGCGCTGGTTCCGGCTCGAGTGGATGGAGCACACGCCGCCGTTTTACAGTTCGGTCGATATCCGCAACGCCGGCTTCAAACTGGCACCGGTGGACACCAACCTGTTCCCGGGCGGCTGGAACAACCTCACGCCCGAGATGCTGCCGCTGGCGGTGCAGGCGGCGATGGCGGCGATCGAAAAAATCTGCCCCGAGGCCAAAAACCTGCTGCTGGTGCCCGAAAACCACACGCGCAACATGTTCTACCTGATGAACGTGGCGCAGCTGCAGAAAATCTTTTATCAGGCCGGCCTCAATGTGCGTCTGGGTTCGCTCAGCCCCGAGCTCAAAGCGCCCGTGACCATCGACCTGCCCAACGGCGAGCAGGTGCGCATCGAGCCGCTGCTGCGCCAGGGCAAGCGTGTCGGGCTCATGCACTTCGACCCCTGCACGGTGCTGCTCAACAACGACCTGAGCGCCGGCGTGCCCGGCATTTTGGAAGACTTGCACGAGCAGTACCTGTTGCCGCCGCTGCACGCCGGCTGGCATGTGCGCAAAAAAAGCCAGCACTTTGCCGCCTACGAAGCGGTGGCCAAGCGCTTTGGCAAGCTGCTGGGCATGGACCCGTGGCTCATCAACCCGCTCTTCAACCACTGCGGGCAGGTCAATTTTGCCGAAGGCACCGGGATGGAGTGCCTGCAGAGCAACGTCGATGCGCTGCTGGGCAAGATCAAAAAGAAGTTCAAAGAATACGGCATCCGCGAGAAGCCCTTCGTGATCGTCAAGGCCGACAACGGCACCTACGGCATGGGGGTGATGACGGTGCGCGACGCCACCGACTTGGTCGAGCTCAGCCGCAAGACCAAGAACAAGATGAACGTGATCAAAGACGGGCAGCAAGTCTCGGATGTGATCATTCAAGAAGGCGTGCTGACGCACGAGCGCGTCAACGACGCCGTGGCCGAGCCGGTGGTCTATATGATGGACCGCTACGTGGTGGGCGGTTTTTACCGCGTGCACGCCGAGCGCGGCACCGACGAAAACCTCAACGCTCCCGGTTCCAGCTTTGCACCGCTGGCCTTCGAGAAAAGCGCGCAGCAGCCCCAGCCGGGGCAAAAGCCGGGGGCCAGCGTGCCCAATCGCTTCTACCTCTATGGCGTGATCGCCCGGCTGGCGATGCTGGCGGCGAGTTACGAGCTCGAAGCCACCGACCCCATGGCCGAGGAGCTCGACTGATGCGTGCGCAGCCCCGGCGGCTGCTGTGCGTGGCCGACGCGCTGGCCGGCTTCAAGATCGCCAAGGACAGCACCTTTGCCATGCTGCGCGAATGCCAGCGCCGCGGGCACGAGTTGGCGGTGTGCACAGCGGCCGATCTGCACTGGCAAAGCGGCGGCCCGGTGCAGGCGTGGGCGCAAGCCCTCGAGCTCACCGGCCACCCGAGCGACTGGTACCGGGTGGGTGCCCGCAGCGCGCTGGCGCTGCGCGACTTCGACGCCGTGCTGATGCGCGCCGACCCGCCCTTTGACAGCGAGTACTTCTACGCCACGCACCTGCTGCAGCAAGCCGAGCGCGAGGGCGCGCGCGTGTTCAACCGGCCGCAGGCGCTGCGCGAACACCCAGAAAAGCTGGCGCTGCTGGAGTTTGCCCAGTACGCCCCGCCCACGCTGGTGACGCGCTCTGCCGCGGCCATCCGCGCCTTTCACGCCGAGCAGCGCGACATCATCTTGAAGCCGCTCGACGGCATGGGCGGCATGGGGATTTTCCGCGTCGGCCCCGACGGGCTCAACCTCGGTGTCATCATCGAAACCCTGAACCGCCACGGCCAGTGCACGGTGATGGTGCAGCGCTTTTTGCCCGAAATCGCCCAGGGCGACAAGCGCGTGCTGCTGATCGGCGGCGAGGCGGTGCCCTTTTGTTTGGCGCGCATCCCACAAGGCGGCGAGGTGCGCGGCAACCTGGCCGCCGGCGGCAAAGGCGTGGCGCAGCCCCTGAGCGAGCGCGACTGGGCGCTGGCCCGCGCCATCGGCCCGCAGCTGGCGGCGCGCGGCTTGTTGCTGGTGGGCCTGGATGTGATCGGTGACTGCGTGACCGAAATCAACGTCACCAGCCCGACCTGCTTTCAGGAAATCACCGATCAAACCGGCTTCGACGTGGCGGCGCGCTTTGTCGATGCGCTCGAGCAGGCGCTGGGGTAGGCGCCGGGGTAGGCGCTGGGGTAGGCGCTGGGGTAGGGCGGGCGCTGTGGTGCTGGGCCCGCACGGTACTGCGGTTCAGACCCCGTCCAGCGGCAAGCCATCGACAAACACCTTGAGCTCGCCGGCGGCAAACGCGGTCCAGCGTTCGTCGCGCGTCAGCGGCGTGGTCACGACCACGGCGGCGCGGTCGCCGGGCTGGTTGACTTCGGCAAAGTTCACGGTCCAGTCCTCGTCCATCAGGGTGGCGTGGGCGAAGGGGTGCTGGCGCACCAGGTAGTGCAGCTGCGTGCTGCAGTGCGCCCACAGCGCCTGGCCGTTGGAGAGCAAAAAGTTGAAGCTGCCGTGGCGCCGCACCTGGGGCAGCAGCTCGCGCAGCGTGAGCGTGAGCTCGGGCACGCTGGGCAGGCTGGCGTGGGATTTGGCCAGCTCTTGCAGCAGCCAGCAAAAAGCGCGCTCGCTGTCGGTGTCGCCCACGGGGTGAAAGTGGCTGTGCAGGTGCGGGCGGTAGTCCTTCAGGTCGCCGTTGTGCGCAAACACCCAGTGCCGGCCCCAGAGCACGCGGCAAAAAGGGTGCGTGTTTTCCAGCCGCACCGCGCCTTCGGTGGCTTTGCGCACGTGGGCGATGATGTGCGTGCTCTTGAGCGGGTACTGGCGCAAAAAATTGGCCATGGGCGAGTGCGCGGCGCTTTCGCAATCCACAAACAGGCGCAGCCCCTTGCCCTCGAAAAAGGCGATGCCCCAACCGTCGCCGTGGTGGTCGGTGGCGCCGCCGCGGCGCTGCAGGCCGCTGAAGCTGAATTGGGCGTCGGTCGGGGTGGCGCAGTTGAGTCCGAGCAGTTGGCACATAGGCGTGTAGCGTAGCACGGCGCGCTAGGGTGCACGACGGCACTCGCGCCTGCACGCCAAGCGGCGCGCCTACAATCGCAGGCATGAACTTCGTCGAGATGCTGCATGCGGCCGAGCGCCGCCACCAGTCGCTGCTGTGCGTGGGCCTAGACCCCGACCCGGCGCGCTTTCCGCACGCTTGGCGCGGCGACCCGGCGCGCATTTACGACTTTTGCGCCGCCATCGTTGATGCCACCGCCGACCTAGCGCTGGCCTTCAAGCCGCAGATCGCCTACTTTGCCGCGCACCGCGCCGAAGACCAGCTCGAACACCTGCTGGCGCACATCCGCGTGGCGGCGCCGCACGTGCCCATCATCCTCGACGCCAAACGCGGCGACATCGGCAGCACCGCCGAGCAGTACGCACGCGAAGCCTTCGAGCGCTACGGCGCCGACGCCGTGACGCTGTCGCCCTTCATGGGCTTCGACTCCATTCAGCCCTACCTGCACTACCCCGGCAAGGGCGTGTTTTTGCTCTGCCGCACCAGCAACCCCGGCGGCGACGAGCTGCAAAACCAGCGCTTGGCCGATCTGCCCGGACAGCCGCTGCTGTATGAGCACATCGCTAGCTTGGCGCAGGGGCCGTGGAACCTCAGCGGCCAGCTTGGGCTGGTGGTGGGCGCCACCTACCCGCAAGAGATCGAGCGCGTGCGTGCCTTGGCGCCGACGCTGCCGCTGCTCATTCCCGGTGTGGGCGCGCAGGGCGGCGACGCCGCCGCCACGGTGCGTGCTGGCTGGCGCGGCGACGCCAGCCGCAGCCAAGCGCTGATCGCCGTCAATTCATCGCGCGCCATTCTGTACGCCAGCGCCGGCGACGATTTTGCCGTGGCCGCGCGACGCGAGGCCGAGCGCACGCGCGCGCTGCTGCAGGCGGCCCGGCCGTTGGGGCTGGGTTAGTCCAACACCACTCAATCGAGCAAAAACTCCATCTCGATGCCGGCGATGCACAGACGGTCGTGGTGCGCCAGCGCCTTGGCCTGCCGCTGGCCCAGCGTGTGGCCGTTGAGCACGGCGGGCGCGCCATCCACCCAGGTGAGGGCAAAGCTCGAATCGGCCAGACGGGTGATGGCAGCCACCGCCAGCCCCGGTTTGCCCAAGGTGGTGGTGGGTTTTTCGAGCGCCATTTCTTTGCCCGCTGCAGGGCCGCTGAGCACGCGCAAGCACGCCCGCTGGGCATGCGCTGGCGCCGCCTGGACTTCAAGCCCCAAGCGCATCTGGCAGCGGCCGATTTCGATCAGGTCTTCGGGCCCCAAGCGCACGCTGTCGATGGCGTGGCCATTGACGTAGGTGCCGTTGGTGCTGTGCAGGTCGATCAGTTCGACGCCGTCGGGGTGCAGAACGAACACCGCGTGCTCGCCGCTCACGGCGAGGCTATCGACGACGATGTCGTTGTAGGGGCGGCGGCCCAGCGTGGTGCGGGGCTGCTCGAGCCGCACCAGCAAGGGCGCAGCGCCATCGAGGCGGATGCTCAGGGTGGGCATGGTGGGGTTGCGTCTGGCATTTCAACCCCCCATGCTACGCCAACTCAGCCTCTCAGAGCAGGCGCTTGAGCAGGCGCGCCATTTCGGAGGGGTTGCGCGTGATGGTGAAGCCGCATTCTTCCATGATCGCCAGCTTGGCGTCGGCGGTGTCGGCGCCACCCGCGATCAGCGCGCCGGCGTGGCCCATGCGCTTGCCTGCGGGCGCGGTGACGCCGGCGATGAAGCCCACCACCGGTTTTTTCATGTGCTGCTTGCACCACAGCGCCGCCTCGGCCTCGTCGGGGCCGCCGATCTCGCCGATCATGATCACGGCGTCGGTGTCGGGGTCGTCGTTAAAGAGGCGCATGACGTCGATGTGCTTGAGGCCGTTGATCGGGTCGCCGCCGATGCCCACGGCGCTGCTCTGGCCCAGGCCGATTTCGGTCAGCTGCGCCACCGCTTCGTAGGTCAGGGTGCCCGAACGGCTCACCACGCCGATGCGCCCCTTGCGGTGGATGTGACCGGGCATGATGCCGATCTTGATTTCGTCGGGCGTGATCAGGCCTGGGCAGTTGGGGCCCAGCAGCAGCGTTTCTTTGCCGCCGGCGGCCACTTTGGCCTTCATTTTGTTGCGCACCATGAGCATGTCGCGCACCGGAATGCCTTCGGTGATGCAGATCGCCAGATCGAGGTCGGCCTCGACCGCTTCCCAGATGGCGTCGGCCGCGCCGGCGGGCGGCACGTAGATCACAGACACGGTGGCGCCGGTTTGGGCGGCGGCCTCTTTGACGCTGGCGTAGATCGGGATGTCAAAAATGCGCTCGCCGGCCTTTTTGGGGTTCACGCCGGCGACGAAGCACTGCTTGCCGTTGGCGTATTCTTGGCACTTTTCGGTGTGGAATTGACCGGTCTTGCCGGTAATGCCTTGGGTGATGACCTTGGTGTCTTGGTTGATCAGGATAGACATGGTGCGTTTCCTTGTGCGCGCTGCAATGGTTGAGGCGCTCAGGCCTGGACGGCAGCAACCACCTTTTGGGCGGCTTCGGCCATGGTGTCGGCGCTGATGATGGGCAGGCCCGATTCGGCCAGCATCTTCTTGCCCAGTTCTTCGTTGGTGCCCTTCATGCGCACCACCAGCGGCACGCTCAGGTTCACGGCGCGGCAGGCGGTGATGACGCCGGTGGCGATGGTGTCGCACTTCATGATGCCGCCAAAGATGTTGACCAAGATCGCCTTGACGCGGTCGTTCTTGAGCATGATCTTGAAGGCCTCGGTGACCTTCTCGGGCGTGGCGCCGCCGCCGACGTCGAGGAAGTTGGCCGGCTCGGCACCAAAGAGCTTGATCGTGTCCATGGTGGACATGGCCAGCCCGGCGCCGTTGACCAAGCAGCCGATGTTGCCGTCGAGGCTGATGTAGGCCAAGTCAAACTTCGAGGCTTCGATTTCTGCCGGGTCTTCTTCGTCGAGGTCGCGCAGGGCGACGATCTCGGGGTGCCTAAAGAGCGCGTTGGCGTCGAAGTTGAACTTGGCGTCGAGCGCGATCAGTTGGCCGTTGCTGCTGCGGTTGAGCGGGTTGATCTCGACCAGCGAGGCGTCGGTCTCCATGTAGCAGCGGTACAGGTTCTGGCAGATCTCGACGAACTGCGCCTGCGAACCCGCCGGCATGCCGATGCCTTGTGCCAGTTGCGCGCCTTGCTCGGGCGTGAGGCCAACGAGCGGATCGACAAAGACCTTGACGATTTTCTCGGGCGTGGCGTGGGCGACTTCTTCGATGTCCATGCCGCCTTCGCTGGAAGCGATGAAGGCCACCTTTTGCGTGCCGCGGTCGGTCACGAGCGAGAGGTAGTATTCCTTTTGGATATCGGCGCCGTCTTCGATGTAGAGCCGGCGCACTTTTTGGCCACCTGGGCCGGTTTGGTGCGTGACCAGTTGCATGCCCAAGATGTCGGAGGCGCGGGCCTTGAGGTCGTCGAGACTTTTGGCGACCTTGACACCGCCGCCTTTGCCGCGGCCCCCGGCATGAATCTGGGCCTTGACCACCCACACCGGGCCGCCCAGTTTTTGCGCCGCTTCCACGGCTTCTTGCACCGTGAAAGCGGGGATGCCGCGCGGCACCGGAATGCCGAATTGGCGCAAGATATCCTTGGCTTGATACTCGTGAATTTTCATGAAAAGCGCTCTCTGTAAGAGTCAAACACAACACGTCCGCCCTGAGGGCAAGGTAGCGTGGGCATGTAAATCGGCCACGGTTACGGTGCAACAGGCCATAGGACACACGAAAGCCACACTGTATCATGCACCTGTGCCGCCAGCCTGATGCGAAACTGACGCCGTGGCGGGTTGGTGCCCCTAAAGTTCCTCCTTTGTCCCTGGTTTGACCTTCTTTTTTTAATTCGCTCATGCCACACATTTTTATAGACGGCGAGGCCGGCACCACCGGTTTGCAAATCCGCCAGCGCTTGGCCAATCTGTCGGCGGTGCAGCTGCTGAGCATTGCCCCCGAGCAGCGCAAAGACCCGGCCGCCAAGCGCGAGCTGATGGCGCAGGCCGATCTGGTGATTTTGTGCCTGCACGACGACGACGCGCGTGCCTCGGTGGCCCTGCTCGACGCGCTCAAGGCCGAGGGCGGCGCCGCCCCACGGGTGATCGACGCCTCGAGCGCGCACCGGGTGGCGCCGGGTTGGGTCTATGGCTTTGCCGAACTGTGCGCGGGCCAAGCCGAGGCGATCCGGCGCGCCGAGCGCGTGAGCAACCCGGGCTGTTACGCCACCGGCGCCATCGCGCTGCTGCGGCCGCTGCTCGATGCCGGCTTGATTGCGCCCGATGCGGCGCTGTGCCTGCCCAGCGTGAGCGGCTACAGCGGCGGTGGGCGCACCCTGATCGAAGCCTACGAGTCCGGCCAAGCGCCCGCTTTTGAGCTCTATGCGCTGGGCTTGCAGCACAAGCACCTGCCCGAGATCATGGCCCACAGCGGCTTGCGGCGCGCGCCGTTGTTCGTGCCGGCGGTGGGCAACTTTGCCCAAGGGATGCTGGTGCAACTGCCGCTGCACCTCGACGCCTTGCCGGGCCAAGTGCGCGCCGCCGACCTCGAGCAGGCGCTGCGCGCGCACTATGCGGGCTGCGACTGGGTGCGCGTGGGCACGCCCAGCCCCAGCGCCAAGCTCGACGCCGTGGCGCTGGCCGGCAGCGATGCGCTCGAGCTGTTTGTGTATGCCAACGAGGCCCAGCGCCAAGCGCTGCTGGTGGCGCGGCTCGACAACCTAGGTAAAGGCGCCAGCGGCGCGGCGGTGCAAAACCTGCGCCTGATGCTGGGCGTTTGAGGCGTTAAGACGCGTTTCATTGCGTTTCATTGCGTGTTCAGGCGTCGAGCAGCACAGGGCCGTCGGGGCCGGGTTCCAGCCTTGCCGCTTGGCTGCGCACCAGTTCGTCGATGCGCTGCTGCACCCACGGGCGCAAATGCTGCCCCGCGCCGTGGCGCCGGTGCAAGTGCTGCAGATAGGGCGTGCCTTCGGCCCAAGCCAAAAAATCAGACAGTGCGGCGCTCTGCCACTCGATCAGCCTGAACTTGAGCAGCACCTTGATCGCATACTCGCGGTGTCGCTCGGGTTGGGTGGCAAATTGCGCCAGCCGGCTGCGCGCGCGCTCCAGCGCCTGCGCCACGGCGGGCGCGCCGGCAATCAAGGCCCCGTGGCCGGGAATCACGAGCAGCGGTTGCAAGGCCTCGATGGCCTCGAGCGTGGCCGCCACTTCGGCAAAAGCGGGCTCGCCGTCGAGCTCTGGGAACACCACGCCAAAGCCGTTGGGCCACAGCGCGTCGCCGCTGATCAGCAGCCGCCGCTGCGGCTCGAACAGCAGCACCGCGTGCGGGTCGTGCCCCGGCGCGGCGTGGATCTGCCATGCGTGCCCGCCCAGCGCCAGCGCTTGGCCGGGTTGCAGCAGGGCATCAAAGGCAAAGCGCGGGCAGCGCTGACCGGTGGCGCGAAAGCTCAGGGCCGCTTCGTCCCAAGCGCGGGCGGCTTCGGCTTGGCCGGGCGGGATCCACGTCTGCACCCCGGCAAAGCGCGCCTGCAAGGCGGCGTTGCCGCCGCAGTGGTCGCTGTGCAAGTGGGTGTTGAGCAGTTGGCACAGCGGGCGGCCCTGCAGCGCCTGCTCGACCAGCGCCACGGTCTGGGCGGCGTGGCTGGCGTAGCCGCTATCGACCAGCGTGGCGCCCTCGGGGCCGTCGATCAGCACGTTGTTGGACGAGAGCCAGCCGCGCTCGAACACGCGCACGCCCGGCGGCAGGGCGGTGGTGGCGGCTGGGGCGGTGGTGGACAAAGCGCTGGTCAAGGCGGCGCTGGGGCTCATTTCTGGCGCAGTTCGCGGCGCAAGATCTTGCCCACGTTGCTCTTGGGCAGTTCGTCGCGGAACTCGATGTATTTGGGGCGCTTGTAGCCGGTGAGCTGCTCGTGGCAAAAGCGCAGCAGGGCTTCTTCGGTCAGGGTCGGGTCGCTGCGCACCACGTAGGCCTTGATGGCCTCGCCGGTGCGCTCGTCGGGCACGCCCACGCAGGCGCATTCGAGCACCCCCGGGCACAGGGCGATCACCTGGTCGAGCTCGGCCGGATAGACGTTGAAGCCCGAAACGATCACCATGTCCTTCTTGCGATCGACGATGCGGATGAAGCCGCGCGCATCCATGATGCCGACGTCGCCGGTGCGCATGAAACCGTCAGCAGTAAACACCTTGGCGTTCTCTTCTGGCTTTTGGTAGTAGCCCGGCGTCACGTTGGGGCCGCGGATGCAGATCTCGCCCGGGCTGCCCAGCGCCTGGTCGCGGCCTTCGTCGTCTTTGATGGCGATGTCGATGCTGGGCAGTGGCAGCCCGATGCTGCCGGTGAACTCGGTGCTGGTGACCGGATTGTTGGTGCCGATGGCGCAGGTTTCGCTCATGCCCCAGCCCTCGATCATGGGGCTTTTGGTGACTGCTTTCCACTGGCGCGCCGTGGCTTCTAGGGCCGCCATGCCGCCAGCCTGCGACAGCACCAGGTGCGAGCAATCGACCTGCTTGAAGCGCGGGTGGTTGAGCAGGCCGTTGAACAGCGTGTTGACGGCGGGCAGGAAGTGGAACGGACGGCTCTTGAGCACCTCGATGAACTTGCCGATGTCACGCGGGTTGGGGATCAGGGTGGCGTGCGAGCCGTGGCGCAGCACCAGCAGCATCAGGGTGAGGGCAAAGATGTGGTAAAGCGGCAGCGCCATGATGTGGTTGGCGCGGCCGACGTCGCCGAGCTTGGTCAGGGCCGGGGTGAACCAGGCCTCGGCCTGCAAGGTGGCGGCGATCACGTTGCCGTGCGTCAGGATGGCGCCCTTGGACAGCCCGGTGGTGCCGCCGGTGTATTGCAAAAACGCGATCGAGTCGTGCGTGAGCGTGGGCCGCTGCAGGCGCAGGCTGCGGCCGCTTTTCAGCGCCTGCTTGAAGGGCACGATGGTGCGCCCTTCCAGCGGCAGGCGGTAGCGGGGCACCATTTTGGCCAGATGGCGCACGGCAAAGGTGAGCCAGCGCCCGTACCACCAGCCCAACAGTTCGCCCATGCTGGCCACGACCACGTGCTTGACCGGGGTGCGGCCGATCACCTCCTCGAGCACGTGGGCGAAGTTTTCCAGGATCACGATCGCTTCGGCCCCAGAATCCCGCAGCTGGTGCTCGAGCTCGCGCGCGGTGTAGAGCGGATTGACGTTGACGCAGGTGTAGCCGGCGCGCAACACCCCGGCCATGGTGATGGGAAACTGCGGCAGGTTGGGCAGCATGATGGCCACGCGCGCGTTTTCAGTCAGGCCAAGCGATTGCAGGTAAGCCCCCAGCGCCTGGCTCATCTGGTCGAGCTGAGCGTAGCTCATCCAGCGCTCCATGCAGACCGTCACCGGGCGCTGGGCGTGCTGGCGAAACGAGTCCTCGAACAGCTCGTTGAGGCAGCGGTACTGCGACGCATCGATCGCGTGCGGCACGCCGGGTGGGTAGCTCTGAAGCCAGATTTTTTCCATGGGTCAAGCGGCAGGTGAGGGAGCGAGCAGGGCGCAAATTGGAGTTACATTGTGTGCGCTGGAGCCAACAGCCGAATCAGGGCAAGCCCTTGGATGGTGTCGCGCCCGCAACAGTGGCGGGGCTCAATCCGTGGGCTCAGTGCACAAAATCAGGGAAAACCCTTATAGTTGAGCCATGTCAGTCACCGATCCAATCTTCAGCCCACCCCGCGCAAGGCCACGCGTGTGTGCTGCTTCGCGCCCAGCGGCGCCGATTGCGACCCTTGAGGCGGCGCAGCGGCCGGCGATTCTGCGCCACCTGCTGGCCTTGGACGAGCACGACCGTTATCTGCGCTTTGGTTATGCGGCCAGCGATGTGCACATCCGCCACTACGTTGAGGGTTTGCGCTTCGGCTGCGACGAAGTGTTTGGTATTTTTAACTGGCGCATGCGGCTGATCGCTATGGCCCATCTGGCTTACACGGTCCGCAGCCGCAGCGAACAATCGGCCGAGTTTGGTGTCAGTGTGGCTCCCCATGTGCGAGGGCGCGGTTACGGGGCGGTTCTGTTTGCACACGCCGTGCGTCATGCCCGCAACGAAGGCGTAGCGCAGCTGGTGATACACGCCCTGAGCGAAAACGCCCCCATGCTGGCGATTGCCCGCAAAGCCGGCGCGAGCGTGCTGCGCGAGGGCAGTGAGAGCGAGGCGCGCTTGTTGTTGCCCCCGGCCGATTTCCACTCCAGCGCCAGTGAGTGGTGGCAAGATCGCCTAGCGGGCGGTGACTATGCCCTCAAAAACGCCCACTACCTACTGCGCCGCTGGGTGCGTCGTGGTCTCGGGCGTCAGCGTGCTGTTGTATCCTAGGGGCTGATCAACTACCAGGCACCCTTGTGTCCGAACCCTCTCCCAGTAGTTCGCCGCAGCGTCGGCTGCGGCACGTGGACCAGCGCGGTTTTTTTAAGCGGCTGGTGGAATTTCTCAACCCCGGCCCCGACTCCAAGGACGAACTGATCGAGACCTTGGCCGAGGCCGAGGACAACGCCATCATCAACGCCGAGTCGCGCGCCATGCTCGAAGGCGTGATCCGCATCGCCGACATGACGGCGGGCGATGTGATGGTGGCAGCCCCGCGCATGGACGTGCTCGACATCCACGCGCCTTTCAACGAGTTGCTCAACACCGTGATTTCCACCGCCCACTCGCGCTTTCCCGTCTTTGAGGGCGAGCGCGACCAGATCATCGGCATCCTCATGGCCAAGGATTTGCTCAAACTGCAGCGCGCCCCGGAGCTCAACCTGCGCGCCCTGCTGCGCCCGGCCACCTTCGTGCCCGAAAGCAAGGGCCTCAACGATTTGCTGCGCGAGTTTCGCGGCAACCGCAACCACCTGGCGATCGTGATCGACGAATTTGGCCGCGTCGCCGGACTGATCACCATCGAAGACGTGCTCGAAGAGATCGTGGGCGAGATCGAAGACGAGTTCGACGTAGAAGAAGACGAAGGCGACATCTTCACGCTGGCCGACGGCTCCTGGCGCATCAATGGCGACACCCCGATCGAGCGCCTCAACGAGCGCTTTGGCGTCGAGCTGCCGCGCAATGGCTTTGAAACCATCGGCGGTCTGGTGGCGCACGAGCTCGGCCACGTGCCCAAGCGCGGCGAAAGCCACGCCTTGGGCGGCTTGCTGTTTCGCTCCCAGCACACCCGCGGCGGCACGGTGGTCTGGTTCAAGGTCACGCGCCTCGAGGGAGCGCCTTGATGCGCGGCGCCTGGTCGGCGGCGCTGCTGCTGGCGGGGTTGCTGCAGGCGCTGGCCTTGGCGTGGCCGTTCCAAACCGTTGCACTGGCCGGCTGGGGCTTGCACGCCGGCGAGCCGACGCCGCTGCTGCAGTGGCTGGCGATGTGCGTGCTGGTGCTGGCCATCGTGCGCGCGCCCAGTAGGCGCCGGGCGGCGTGGCGCACCGGCCTGTTTGCGCTGGCGTGGCTGTGCGGCAGCTTTTGGTGGCTGTTCGTGTCCATGAACACCTACGGTGGCATGGCGGTGCCGCTGGCGGCGGGCGCGGTGTTTTTGCTGGCGGCCTTTCTGGCCTTGTACTACGCTGCCGCTGGGGCTCTGTTTTGGCGCTGGCGCGCGGCTGCGCCGCTGGTGCAGGCCGTGGTTTTTGCGGCCTTGTGGACGCTGGCTGAGGTGGCACGCGGCACCTTGCTCACGGGGTTCCCGTGGGGGGCGATCGGTTACGCCCACGTCGATTCCTTGGCCGTTTTGGCCCCTTGGGTAGGGGTTTATGGCATGGGCGCGCTGGCGGCGGCGCTGGCGGCGGGCACGGTGGCCGCCTTGGTGCAGCGCGACGCCCCAGCCGTGCCATGGGAGCGCGTGGTGGTGGTGCCCTCGGGTCGCAGCCTGAGCCACGGCCACATGGCTTGGCCGCTGCTGCCGCTGCTGGCTCTGTGGCTGCCGCTGCTGCTGTGGCCCCACTTGGGCAGCTGGTTGGCCCAGCGTGCGCCTACCCTGACCGTGAGCACCGGCACCCTGCCCGTGCAACTGTTGCAAGGCAACGTGGCGCAGGATAAAAAGTTTGAGCCCAAGGTCGGCATTCCTTTTGCGCTGGAGTGGTACAAAGAGCAAACCGCGCTGGCGCTCGACCGGCTCGACGCCGCCGGCAAGCCCGGCCTGGTGGTGTTGCCCGAAACCGCTATTCCGCTGCTGCCGCAAGAGATCGATCCGCTCTGGTGGGAGGCCTTCTTGGGCCGCATCGAGCGCAGCCAGTCGGCGGTGCTGATCGGCATTCCGGTCGGCAACTGGCGCGAGGGCTACACCAACTCGGTGCTGGGCTGGACGCCGTCGCTGCAGCCCTACCGCTACGACAAATACCACCTGGTGCCCTTTGGTGAGTTCGTGCCGCCGTTTTTCCAGTGGTTCATCGACATGATGCAGATCCCACTGGGCGCCTACCGCCCCGGCCCATTGGGGCAGGCGCCGTTTGCGTGGGCGGGCCAGCACCTTGGGCCCAACATCTGCTACGAAGACCTGTTCGGCGAAGAACTGGCAGCGGCCTTTCGCGGCCCCTGGCAGGCCCCCACGGTTCTGGTCAACTTGAGCAACATCGGCTGGTTTGGCAACACCGTGGCGATCGATCAGCACCGCCACATCGCCCGCCTGCGCGCCCTGGAGTTGCAACGCCCGATGGTGCGCGCCACCAACACCGGCTCCACCGTGGGCATCGACCACATGGGCCGTGTGCTGGCCGAGCTGCCGCGCCTGACGCGCGGTGTGCTGGGTGTCACGGTCGAGGGCCGCAGCGGCCTGACCCCGTTTGCGCGCTGGGCCGCGCGCTGGGACTTGTGGCCGGTGGTGCTGGCGGCGCTGGCGCTGCTGGCGCTGTGCTGGCGGCGTACCTGAGCTTTGCGGGCGCTTGGCTGGCGCTTGGGTGGCGCTCAGTGGGCGCTTCGTAGGCGCTTCGTAGGCGCCTCCGGGGCACTAAAATCAGCGTTTTGCACGCGCTTTTGCGGCGCAGCGCTTGGGCACCCTAGGCCGCCACCATGACGTTCCAACAAATCATCCTCCAACTGCAAAGCTACTGGGCGGCCCAAGGCTGTGCGCTGCTGCAACCCTACGACATGGAAGTGGGCGCGGGCACCAGTCACACCGCCACTTTTTTGCGCGCCCTGGGGCCCGAGCCCTGGAAAGCGGCCTATGTGCAGCCGAGCCGGCGCCCCAAAGACGGGCGCTACGGCCAGAACCCCAACCGCCTGCAACACTACTACCAGTATCAGGTGGTGCTCAAGCCGGCGCCGGCCAACATCCTCGAGCTCTACCTGGGCTCGTTGCAGGCGCTGGGCTTTGACCTGAAGCAAAACGACGTGCGCTTTGTCGAGGACGACTGGGAAAACCCGACGCTGGGCGCCTGGGGCTTGGGCTGGGAGGTCTGGCTCAACGGCATGGAGGTGACGCAGTTCACCTACTTCCAGCAAGTGGGCGGCATCGACTGCCGGCCGATCACCGGCGAGATCACTTACGGCCTCGAGCGCTTGGCGATGTACCTGCAAGGGGTAGAAAACGTCTACGACTTGGTCTGGACGCCGGGCCTGAGCTACGGCGACGTCTATCTGCAAAACGAGCAGGAGCAAAGCGCCTACAACTTTGAGCACGCCGACGCCGAATTTTTGTTTGTCGCCTTTGCCGCCCACGAGCGTCAGGCGCAGCACCTGATCCGCAGCCAGCTCGCGCTGCCGGCCTACGAGCAGGTGCTCAAGTGCGCGCACAGCTTCAACCTGCTCGACGCGCGCGGCGCCATCAGCGTGACCGAGCGCGCGGCCTACATCGGGCGCATCCGCAACCTGGCGCGCAGCGTGGCGCAGAGCTACTTCGAGAGCCGGCAGCGGCTGGGCTTTCCCATGGCCCCGCGCCCGTGGGTGGCGCAGATGGAACCCCAAGCGGCCTAATTGCCCCAACAACGCCCGCAAGATTTATGCACAAGCACAACCTCCTGGTCGAACTGTTGGTCGAAGAACTGCCTCCCAAGGCGCTGAAAAAACTGGGCGCAGCCTTTGCCGGTGTGCTGGCCGAGCAGCTGCAAGCCCAGGGCTTGGCCGAGGCCGATGTGCGGCTCACCTCCTATGCCTCGCCGCGGCGCTTGGCCGCGCTCTTTAGCGACGTGGCGGCGCGCGCGCCGGACCGGCCGGTGTCGCACAAGCTCATGCCGGTGAGCGTGGGGCTCGATGCCAGCGGTGCGCCCACGTCCGCGCTGCTCAAGCGCCTGGCGGCGCTGGGGGCCGACGCCACAGCCGTGCCCGGCCTGCGCCGCGCCCTTGATGGCAAAGCCGAGGCCTTGTACTTGGATAGCGTGCAGCCCGGTGTGAGCTTGGCGGTGGGGCTGCAAAAAGCGCTCGACGATGCCCTGGCCCGGCTGCCCATCCCCAAGGTGATGAGCTACCAGCCCGAAAGCGACAGTGCCAGCGCGGCCTTTGTGCCCGGCTGGAGCAGCGTGCACTTCGTGCGCCCGGCGCATGGCTTGGTGGCGCTGCACGGCGCCGAGGTGGTGGCGGTGCACGCGCTGGGCCTGCGCGCCGGCCGCAGCACGCGCGGCCACCGCTTCGAGGCCGCGGTGGACCCGCTGCCGCTGCCCGATGCCGACAGCTACGCCGCCACGCTGCGCACCCAAGGTGCGGTGATCGCCAGCTACGCCGAGCGCAGCCTCGAGATGGTGCGCCAGCTGCGCCAGGCGGCGGCATCGGTGGGCGCGCGGCTCGAGGTCGAGCAGGGCTGCGCTGGCCTGAGCACCGAGGAAATCGAGCAGCGCCTGCTGGACGACGCGCTGGTGCAAGAAGTCACGGCGCTGGTCGAGCGGCCCACGGTGCTGGTGTGCGCCTTCGAGCGCCAGTTCCTCGAGGTGCCGCAAGAGTGCCTGATCCTGACCATGAAGGCCAACCAGAAGTACTTCCCGCTGCTCGATGCGCAGGGGCGCTTGAGCCACCAGTTTTTGGTGGTCAGCAACATCAACCCGGCCGACCCGAGCGCGGTGATCGCTGGCAACGAGCGCGTGGTGCGCCCGCGCTTGGCCGACGCGCGCTTTTTCTATGACCAGGACCGCAAGCGCTCGCTCGAATCGCGCCTGCTGGGGCTGGCCAAGGTGGTATATCACAACCGGCTCGGCAGCCAAGGCGAGCGCGTGGAGCGCGTGCGCGCCATCGCTGGTGCCATCGCGCAGCGGCTGGGCGATGCGGCGCTGCAGCGCCAGGTCGAGCAGGCGGCGTTGCTGGCCAAGGCCGATTTACTCACCGACATGGTGGGCGAGTTCCCCGAGCTGCAAGGCATCATGGGGCGCACCTACGCCTTGCACGACGGGCTCGAACCGGTGGTGGCCGAGGCCATCGAAGACCACTACAAGCCGCGCTTTGCCGGCGATGCGCTGCCGCGCAACCCGGTAGGCTTGTGCGTGGCGCTGGCCGACAAGCTCGAAACCCTGGTGGGCCTGTTTGGCATCGGCAGCCTGCCCAGCGGCGACAAAGACCCCTACGCCTTGCGCCGCCACGCGCTGGGCGTGCTGCGCATGTGGATCGAGCGCGATTTGCCGCTGGACTGGGCCGAGCTGCTGGCGCTGGCGCGGCCGGTGTTTGGCGACCTGATCACCGACCCCAGCGCCGCCCTGACCGAGTTCGTGTTTGAGCGCCTGGCCGGCAGCTTGCGCGAGCAGGGCTACGGCGCGCACGAGGTGGACGCGGTGCTGGCGCTGCGCCCCACGCGCTTGGCCGAGGTGCCGCGCCGGCTCGAGGCGGTGCGCGCCTTTGCCGCCTTGCCGCAAGTGGCGGCGCTGGCAGCGGCCAACAAGCGCATCGGCAACATCTTGAAGAAATCGGCCGCTGGCGCGCCCGCAGCGCCCTCTGCATCGGACGCTGGCGCGGCCCAGGTGCAGCCGCAGCTGCTGGCCGAGCCAGCCGAGCAAGCCCTGTACGCCGCGCTGCAAACCACGCTGCCGCAAACCCAGGCCCAGTTCGAGGCCGGCGACTACCGCGCCCATTTGCTGGGGCTGGCGGCGCTGCATGGGCCGGTGGATGCGTTTTTCGAGTCGGTGCTGGTCAACGCCGACGACCCGGCCGTGCGCGCCAACCGGCTGGCGCTGCTGCACACCCTGCACCAAGCCATGAACCGCGTGGCCGAGTTGGCGCGGCTGGCCTAAGCCTCTAGCGCACCGCACCACATGCCCCACACCCGCGACTCCAAGCTGATCGTCATCGACCGCGACGGCACCCTGAATCCCGACCCCGAAGACTACCTGCGCAGCCCCGACGACTGGCAACCCTTGCCGGGGGCGCTCGAGGCGGTGGCGCGGCTCAACCAGGCCGGCTGGCGCGTGGTGGTGGCGACCAACCAATCGGGCCTAGGCCGTGGGTTGTTCGACATCGCCACCCTCAACGACATCCACACCCGCATGCACAAGGCGCTGGCGCAGGCCGGGGGTCGCGTGGAGGCGGTGTTTTTCTGCCCGCACGCGCCCGAAGACGAATGCGACTGCCGCAAACCGGCGCCGGGGCTCTTTCTGCAAATCAGCCAGCGCTTTGGCGTGCCGGCGGCGCAGATGGTGGCAGTCGGCGATTCGGTGCGCGACGCCCAAGCGGCGCTGGCCGCCGGCTGCGAGGCGCACCTGGTGCTCAGCGGCCAGTCTGCGGCGCACCGCGACGGCACGCTGCCGCCCGGTTTGCCCGCCGGCGTGAACGTGCACCCCGATTTGAGCGCTTTTGCCGACGCCATCGTGGCGCGGGCAAAGGCCATAGTCCCCGATAAAACAGGCCATTCATGACCGCCATTTACGCCCTGCGTTCGCTGCTGCACTTGCTCTTTATGGCCATCACGGTGGTGCCGTGGGCGCTGGTGGTGGTGCTGGCCGCACCTTGGGTCAGCGGCGCCCGAACCTACCGCCTGTGCGTGGCCTGGCTGGCGACTTCGGTCTGGGCCGGAGGCTGGATTTTGGGCATCAAAAACCGCGTCACCGGCTGGGAGCACCTGCCCACTGGGGAGCAGGACGCCGCGGTGCTGCTGGTCAAGCACCAGTCGGTCTGGGAGACCTTCAGCCTGCCGGCGCTGATGCCGCGTCCGCTGGCCTTTGTGTTCAAAAAAGAGCTGCTGCGCATCCCCTTTTTCGGCTGGGCGATGGGGCGCATGGACATGATCCACATCGACCGCGCACAACGCAACCGGGCTTTTGCCAAGGTGGTGCAGCAAGGCCGGCGCCTGCTCGGCAAGGGCACGTGGGTCATCATGTTCCCCGAAGGCACGCGCATCCCGCGCGGCGAGGTGGGCCAGTACAAGAGCGGTGGCGCGCGGCTGGCGGTGCAGGCCGGGGTGCCGGTGATCCCAATCGCCGTCAATTCCGGCCGCTGCTGGCCGGCCAAGGCCTTCATCAAGCGCCCCGGTGTGGTCGAGCTGTCCATCGGCCCACCCATCCCCAGCGTGGGGCGTGACCCCGAGGAGCTGATGCGCGAGGTGCAAGACTGGATCGAGGCCGAGATGCGCCGCCTCGACCCCGAAGCCTACGCCAGCCAGCCCTGAAACAGCCCCCGCCTTTTTTGCCCCCCGTTGTCGCTGTGAGCACGCAACTGGATTTGTTGGACGCGCCACCGTTGCGCCACCCACAAACCAACCGCGAATGCCTGCTCAACGGGCAGCGCGTGGGCTACCACTTCGAGCGCGCGGCACGCAAGACGCTGGGCTTGCGCATCGGGCCCCAAGGGCTGACCGTACGCGCCCCCAGCCGCTTGGCGCAGGCCGAGGTGGAGCGTTTTTTGCTCAGCAAGGCGCGCTGGATACTCGACAAGCTGCAGCAGGTGCAGGCGCACTCGGCCGCAGCGGCTGCGCCCACACCCGAGCAGCAGGCGGCGCAACTGGCGGCGCGCTGGCGCGCCGGGGCGAGCGTGGCCTACCTGGGCCAGCCCTGGCCCTTGTTGCTGGAGCCGGCAGCGGGCTTGGCCCCGGGGAGTGCGCGCCTGAGCAGCGCCGGCCTGCAGCTGGCGTTGGCCCCCGGCAGCGCGCCCGAACGGGTGCGCAGCGCCGTGCACACCTGGCTGCAACACAGCGCCTACGAGCTGTACGTACAGCGCCTGCAGCACTTTGCCCCGCAGCTGGGGGTGCGCTGGCGCAGCCTAAAGCTCAGCAACGCCGGCACCCGCTGGGGCAGCGCCAAGGCCGACGGCAGCCTGCGCCTGCACTGGCGCCTGATCCAGCTCGAGGCGCCGCTGATCGACTACGTGGTGGTGCATGAGCTGGCGCACCTGCGCGAGATGAACCACAGCCCGGCCTTTTGGCGGCTGGTGCAGGACGTGCTGCCCGACCAGCTCGAGCGCCGGCGCGCGCTGGCGCGGGTGCGCATCGGGCCCGATTGAGACCCTACACAGGGTTGCACGAGCCGGCGCCGGTCGGCCCCACTGGAGGCGCTCCCCACAAGTTGCGCTGCTGCGCCCAAGTTTGCAAGGCATCGGCAGGCAGCGGGCGGGTGAAGAAATAACCTTGTGCCTGGTCGCAGCCGTGCTCGTGCAGCCAAGCCAGTTGCTCGGCCGTTTCCACCCCTTCGGCCACGGTGCGCATACCCAGGTGGTCGGCCAGCCCGATCACGGCGCGCACGATGGCGCGGTCGTCCGGGTCGGCGTGCAGGTCGCGCACAAAACTTTGGTCGATCTTGAGTTTGGCCACCTTGAAGCGCTTGAGGTAGCTCAGCGACGAGTAGCCGGTGCCAAAGTCGTCGATGGCAATCGGCACTTGCAGCCGCCGCAAGCTCTCCATGGTGGCGATGGTGCCTTGCGGGTTGATCATGGCGCAGCTTTCGGTGAGCTCAATCTCCAGTCGGTGCGCCGCCAAACCGCTTACGCGCAACAGCTTCCCAATCCCATCGGCCAGCCTGGAGTCGCGAAACTGCACCGCCGACAAGTTGACGGCCATCGTCAACGGCCCCAACCCGGCGGCGTCCCAGCGCTGCAACTGCTGCAGCGCCTGGTGCAGCACCCATTCACCGATCGGCAGGATCAGGCCTGAGGTTTCGGCCAGCGGAATGAACTCGGCCGGCGAGATCGGGCCCAGCTCGCTGTGCTGCCAGCGCAGCAGGGCTTCCACGCCCAGCAAGGCGCCATCGCCGAGCCGCACCTGGGGCTGATAGACCAGCGCCAGTTGCCCACGCTCCAGCGCCAGCCGCAAATCGGTTTGCAGGCGCAGCGTGCGGCTGCTTTGGGTACGCAATTCGGGCGCGTAAAAGCGAAAGGTGCTGCGCCCCTCTTGTTTGGCCTGGTACATCGCCAGGTCGGCGCTACGGGCCAGTTCGTCCAGCGTTTCACCGTCGCGCATGAAGAGCGCAATCCCGATCGAGAGCGTCGCCGTCACCTCGTGCTCGCCGAGGGTGAAGCTGTGGCGCGTTTGTTCGGTCAGTTTCTCAGCCACGAGGCGGGCCGACGCCGCATCGCAGCCGGGCAGCATCAGCACGAATTCGTCGCCACCCTGGCGCGAGAGCGTGTCGCCAGCGCGCAACAGGGTGCTCAGGCGCTGCGCCATCTGCACCAGCAGCTGGTCGCCCACGTGGTGCCCCAAGATGTCGTTGATGTGCTTGAAGTTGTCGATGTCGATGTACATCAGCGCCAAGGGCTGGTCTTGGCGCCGCGCCACCACCGCCGCCTGGTGGTAGCGATCCTGCAGCAGCAGCCGGTTGGCTAGGCCGGTGAGCGCATCAAAGTACGCCATGCGCTCGATTTGCTGCTCGACCAGCTTGCTTTGGGTGATGTCTTCTTTGATGCCCAGGTAGTGCGTGATGCGGCCGTTGGGCTGCACGATCGGGGCCAAGCGCGCCATTTCGGTGTAGCTGCTGCCGTCTTTGCGCCGGTTGATCAGCTCCCCGTTCCAAGGGCGACCAGCAGTGAGCGCTTCCCACATTTCCCGGTAAACCGAGGGCGGGGTTTGGCCAGACTGCAAGAAACGTGGGTTTTTGCCCAGCACTTCCTCTGGGCTGTAGCCGGTGGCGCGGAAAAATGCGGCGTTGGCGTACTCGATTTCGGCATTTAAGTTGGCGATCACGATCGAAGACGGGCTTTGCTCAACCGCCTGCTGCAATTTGATCAAGGTGTCGAGCGACTGGTGGCGCTCGATCGCCAGTCCGGCCAAGTAGGCACCGCGCTCGAGCAACGCCAATTCGCCTGGGTTGGGCGGGGCGACTTGGCGCGCATAAACGGCAAAAGTGCCCAGTACCCTGCCCTGTGCCCCCTTGATGGGCACCGACCAGCAGGCTGCCAAGCCGTGCGCCAGGGCCAAGTGTTTGTAATCGGCCCACAGCGGGTCGGTGGCGATGTCGGACACGACCACGGTTTGGCCGCTGTGCGCCGCCGTACCACACGAGCCCGCGGCCGGGCCTATGGGGCTGCCGTTGATGGCGGCTCGGTAGGGGGGGCGGCAGATCGGGGCCGGCGCAGTCGAGCAAGGTGTTGCTTTTGGGTTCGAGCAGCAGCACGCTAAAAAGGCGCTCGGGCAGCAGGCTTTGGTAGCCATGCACCATGAACTCGAGCAAAGGCTGCAACTCGGTGTGGCCCAGCAGCCGCTCCAGCGTCTGGCGCTCCAGCTCGGCCATTTGCTCGTGGTGTTTGCGTGCGCTGATGTCAAGCAGCACCCCGTGCGCCCAGGTGATGGTGCCGGCTGCGTCGTACTCTATCCAGGTGCGGTCTTCGATCCAGACCCAGCGCCCGTCGGCGGTGCGCAGGCGATAATGCTGCACATAGTTCTCGATGCCTTGCAGGCGCTTGGCTTCGACCTCGGCGTTGAGCGCGTCCAAGTCGTGTGGGTGCACCAAGTCGAGGTAGAGCAGGTGCTGGCGCATCCAGTCGGTGGCGCGGTAGCCCCACTGGCTCACGTTTTCACTCACGTACGCGACCGGACAGCCTTCGGCTCCCACCCAGGTGATTGCCACCACAGGCGAGGCATTGATGGCGGTGGCCAAAAATCCCGGGCCGGAATGACGCGGACCCGGGGCGTAGGGGGCAAAGGGATGCGGCGCTTCCATGGCAAATGGCAGTGATCAGATTTTCGCTTACGGCATTATGAGCCCATTGAGAAACAAGGGTGTTGACGGCGCACAACATGGTTAAAACCAGCTACAGCATCAGCGATTTGGCGCGCGAGTTCGACCTGACCACGCGCGCCATTCGTTTCTACGAAGACATGGGGCTGCTGCAGCCGCAGCGCAGCGGCGCGCTCGGGCGCAACCGCGTCTACAGCGCGCGCGACCGCACCCGGCTCAAGCTCGTGCTGCGCGCCAAGCGCTTGGGCCTGAGCCTGTCGCAAGCCAAAGAAATCATCGACATGTACGACACCCCGCGCGACAGCGGGCCGCAGCTGCGCAAGTTTTTGGCGGTGCTGGCGTTGCACCGGCGCCAGCTCGAAGAGCAACTGGCCGACCTGCAAGCCAACCTAGACGAGGTGAAAGTGCATGAAAAAGAAGCCAAGGCCCTGCTGGCCAAGCTGGGGGGCTGAGCTTGGGGGAGTACTGCGCTGAACCGGTGCCGTGGGCGTGTTGCCGGCGTGAGTTTTTTGAGGCCATAATTGACGTTTACGTAAACGTAAATTAAAGTTGGCCCCTGATCTGGCCGGCCACACAGGAGACCCTATGCCGCACGCACCCACCGCCGCCGAGCTTGCTGCGCTCACCGAGCGCGTGCAAAGCAGCCTCGAGCGCCAAGGCATGATGCAGCCGCTGGGTGTGCGCTTGCTGGCCGTGGCGCCGGGTACGGTGACGCTGGCCATGCCCTACTCGGAGCGCGTGGCGCAGCAGCAAGGCGGCTTTCATGGCGGCGCCATGGGCGCGCTGGCCGACATCGCCGGTGGCTACGCCGCCCTCACCGTGGCCCCCGAGGGCATGGAGGTGACCACGGTGGAGTACAAAATCAACTTTCTGGCCGCCTTTCAGGGCGGCGAGCTGCAGGCCACGGGCAAAGTGGTGCGCGCCGGCAAGCGCATCATCGTGACCACGGCCGAGGTGGTGCACGTGGCGCCCGACGGCCGGCGCAGCGTGTGCGCGCTGATGCAGCAGACCATCGTGCCCGTGCCCAAAACCTATTGATCCACCCCTGCCACCCCCACCACCTCTAACCTCAAAAAACCGGAGACACCGACCATGAGCGCACTGCCCAACCTGCCCGGCCTCGATTTCATGCTGGGCGACGACATCAACGCCCTGCGCGACGCGGTGCGCGACTTCGCCCAGGCCGAAATCGCCCCGCGCGCGGCCGAGATCGACCGCAGCGACCAGTTTCCCATGGACTTGTGGCGCAAAATGGGCGAGTTGGGCGTGCTCGGTATCACCGTGGGCGAGGAATACGGCGGCGCCAATATGGGCTACCTGGCGCACATGATCGCCATGGAGGAAATCTCGCGCGCCAGCGCCAGCGTGGGCCTGAGCTACGGCGCGCACTCCAACCTGTGCGTAAACCAGATCAAGCGCAACGGCAGCGAGGCGCAGCGCGCCAAGTACCTGCCCAAGCTCATCAGCGGCGAGCACGTGGGCGCGCTGGCCATGAGCGAGACCGGCGCCGGCTCCGACGTGATCGGCATGAAGCTGCGCGCCCAAGAACGCGGCGGCTGCTACCTGCTCAACGGCAGCAAAATGTGGATCACCAACGGCCCCGACGCCGACACGCTGGTGGTCTATGCCAAGACCGAGCCCGAGCTGGGCGCGCGCGGCGTGACCGCGTTCCTGATCGAAAAAGGCATGCCGGGCTTTGGCGTAGCGCAAAAGCTCGACAAACTGGGCATGCGCGGCAGCCACACCGGCGAGCTGGTGTTCAACAACGTCGAGGTGCCGGCCGACAACATCCTCGGCGGCCTGAATCAAGGCGCCAAGGTGCTGATGAGCGGCCTGGACTACGAGCGCGCCGTGCTGGCCGCCGGCCCCATTGGCATCATGCAGGCGGTGCTCGACAACGTGGTGCCCTACATCCACGAGCGCAAGCAGTTTGGCCAGAGCATCGGCGAGTTTCAGCTGGTGCAGGGCAAGGTGGCCGACATGTACACCGTGCTGCAGGCCGGCCGCGCCTTTTGCTACCAGATCGGCAAAAACCTGGATCAACTGGGCGCCGCGCACGTGCGCCAGGTGCGCAAAGACTGCGCCTCGGTGATTTTGTGGTGCGCCGAACAGGCCACCAAAATGGCCGGCGACGGCATCCAGCTCTTTGGCGGTAACGGCTACATCAACGACTACCCGCTGGGCCGCCTGTGGCGCGACGCCAAGCTGTACGAGATCGGTGCCGGCACCAGCGAAATCCGGCGCATGCTGATTGGGCGCGAGCTGTACAACGAGACCCGCTGAAAGCGCCGCACCCCCTACAAAGCGGCGCCGCGCCCGGCTGACCACACGCCAGTGGCTTGCAGATGGGCCGGAACCAGCACGCTGAACAGTAGGCAGGGCGGCCTGTTTTTGTGCTAGTGTCAGGGTCTGCATGCGGGCAGATGGCCTGCTCGGCCCTTGTCCCCCTTCAACTGCCTATGGTCACCACCCTGCCGCAACGGCTCGACTCCACGCTGGCGCACGACATCGCGCGCGCCATGATCGACGGTTTCGACCGCCATTACCGCCTGTTCCGGGCCGAGTCGGCGCGCGCCAAGCACCGCTTCGAAACCCGCGACTGGCACGGCCAGCAGCGCGCCCAGCGCGAGCGCATCGAGTTTTACGATCTGCGCGTCAAGGAATGCGTGACAAGGCTGGAGCGCGAATACCACGCCGCGCAGTTGCCGATGGAGGTCTGGCAGCAGATCAAGCTGTTTTACGTCGGCATGCTGGTGGACCACCGCCAACCCGAACTGGCCGAGACCTTTTTTAATTCGGTGAGCACCAAAATTTTGGATCGCTGCTATTTCCAGAACGATTTTATCTTCGTGCGCCCGGCGGTGAGCACCGAATACCTGGAGCCGCAAGACCCGCAGACCCACACCAGCTACCGCAGCTACTACCCGCAGCGCGACAAATTGCTCGATGAATTGCGCCGCATGGTGCGCGATTTTGGCCTGCGCGCTCCATTCGAAAACTTCGAGCGCGACACGCTGTCGGTCTATGAGGCGCTGCTGCCTTTGTTTGAGCACGACAAGCTGCGCGCCAATTTCCAAATCCAAGTGTTGCACAGCCTGTTTTACCGCAACAAGGGCGCCTATGCGGTCGGCAAGCTGATCAACGGTTTTCAAGAGCTGCCCTTTGCGTTGCCGATTCTGCACAATGCCCAAGGCCAGCTGGTGATCGACACCCTGTTGCACGGCGAAGACGATCTGCTGATGGTATTCAGCTTTGCGCGCGCTTATTTCATGGTCGATATGGAGGTGCCCAGCGCCTACGTGCAGTTTTTGCGCAGCATGATGCCACGCAAACCGCGGGCCGAGTTCTACAACGCGCTGGGGCTGGCCAAGCAGGGCAAAACGCTGTTTTACCGCGATTTTTTGTACCACATGCGGCACAGCACCGACCGCTTCCGCATTTCGCCCGGCATCAAGGGCATGGTCATGCTGGTGTTTGACCTGCCGAGTTTCCCGTTTGTGTTCAAGGTCATCAAGGATTTTTATCCGCCGCAAAAAGACACCACGCGCGAGCAGATCCGGGGCAAATACCAGCTCGTCAAGCAGCACGACCGGGTCGGGCGCATGGCCGATTCGCTCGAGTTCGCCGAAGTCGGGTTTCCGCGCGACCGCTTCGAGGACGAGCTGATCGAGGAGATCAAAAAGTTTGCCCCCAGCCAGATCGAAATCAGCGACCGCGATGGCGACGGCACGATCGAAGTCGTGCTCAAGCACGTCTATATCGAGCGGCGCATGATCCCGCTCAACATCTACCTGCAAGAGGCTTTTGACGTGCTGCGCCACGACCGCAACCACGCCGGCGCGCGCCGGCAGCTCGAGCGCGCGGTGTTCGAATACGGCAACGCCATCAAAGACCTGGTGGCGGCCAACATCTTCCCCGGCGACATGCTGTGGAAAAACTTTGGCATCACACGCCACGGCAAGGTGGTGTTTTACGATTACGACGAAATCGAATACATCACCGATTGCAATTTCCGCCGTGTGCCGCAAGCGCGCAACGACGACGACGAAATGAGCGGCGACGTCTGGTACAACGTGGCCAAGAACGACGTCTTTCCCGAAACCTTTGGCCCCTTTTTGCTCAGCAACCCGCTGGTGCGCGAGGTGTTTATGCGCCACCACGCCGATCTGCTGCAAGCCGATTTCTGGCAGGCGCACAAAGATCGCATCTTGGCCGGCCACGTGCACGACGTGTTTCCCTACGAGCGCGAGCGCCGCTTCGTGGTGCAGCGCGCCCAAGCGGCGCTGGCGGCCGAGCTGGCGGCACAAGCGGTTGCGCTAGAGGCGCAAGCGACGGCATTGGAGGCGCAAGCGACGGCCTTGGGCTCGAGCGCCAGCGCCCCCTAACACCCAGCGCTGCGGCCCCCATGACGATCGACGACGCCTTCTTGTTGGCGGCCAACGCCGTGACGGTGATCGGCTTGCCCTTTGCCCTCTGGACTTATGTCAAGCAAGCGCGCAAAGAGCGCGAAAACGAGGACGAAGAAGCCTACCAGCACCTGAGCGACGCCTACAACCAGTTTTTGCAGGTGGTGCTCGCGCACGCCGACTTGCAGCTGCGCAGCGCCCGTGCCCTGCCCGACCCCACGCCTGAGCAGCGCGAGCGCATGCTGGTGATCTTCGACATGCTCATCAGCCTGTTCGAGCGCGCCTACCTGGTGGCCTACAAAGAGCAGATGAGCCCGACCGAGCAGCGGCGCTGGAACAGCTGGGACGACTACATGCGCGAGTGGTGCCGGCGCGAAGACTTTGCCGCCGCGCTCGATCAGTTGCTGCGCGGCGAAGACCCGGACTTTGTGGCCTACATCGAGCGCGTGGCGCGCCAAGAGCGCGCGGCGCTGCAAAGCGAAGCCGCCGCCGAGCTTGCGTGCCGGCCCGAGCCCGCCGCATCCCGTCCCGCGACCTGAACTCCTTATTTGCACCCCCAGGAGCCTGAGCCATGACCCCAGCCACCGACCCCATCGTCATCGTTTCCGCCGCCCGCACCCCGATGGGGAGCCTGCAGGGCGATTTTGCCGCGCTGGCGGCGCACGACCTCGGTGGCGTGGCGATCGCCGCCGCGGTGGCGCGCGCCGGTATTGCGCCCGAGCTGGTGACCGAGGTCTTGATGGGCAACTGCCTGCTGGCCGGCCAAGGCCAGGCGCCCGCGCGCCAGGCCGCCTTCAAGGGCGGTCTGCCCGATAGCGCCGGGGCTGTGACGCTGTCCAAAATGTGCGGATCGGGGATGCGCGCGGCCATGTTTGCGCACGACATGCTGCTCGCCGACAGCCACGAGGTGCTGATCGCCGGCGGCATGGAGAGCATGAGCAACGCACCGTATCTGTTGGCCAAGGCGCGCGGCGGCTACCGCATCGGCCACGATCGGCTCTACGACCACATGATGCTCGACGGCCTCGAAGACGCCTACGAGCCCGGCCGCAGCATGGGCACGTTTGGAGAAGACTGCGCCGCCCACTACGGCTTTACCCGCGCCCAGCAAGACGCCTTTGCCAGCGAAAGCGCCAAGCGCGCCCAGCTCGCCATCCAAGACGGCAGCTTTGCGGCCGAGATCGCCGCCGTCACGCTGCAAGAGCGCAGCGGCGCGCGCGAAGTGAGCATAGACCAAGGGCCGGGCCGCATCAAGCTCGACATAATCCCGACGCTCAAGCCGGCCTTCAAGAAAGACGGCACCGTCACGGCCGCCAGCAGCTCGAGCATCAGCGACGGCGCGGCGGCGCTGCTGCTCATGCAAGCCAGCACGGCGCAGCGGCTCGGTTGCACGCCGCTGGTGCGCGTGCTCGCGCACGCCACCCATGCCCAGGCGCCGCAGTGGTTTTCTACCGCGCCGGTGGGGGCGAGCCAGAAACTGCTGGCCAAGCTGGGCTGGACGGCGGATGATGTCGATCTGTGGGAGATCAACGAGGCCTTTGCCGTGGTGCCCATGGCGCTGATGCACGACCTAAAGGTGCCGCACACAAAGGTCAACGTCAACGGCGGCGCCTGCGCCCTCGGGCACCCGATCGGGGCCAGCGGCGCGCGCATCTTGGTCACGCTCATTTACGCCATGCGCGCGCGCCGCGCCCGGCGCGGTGTGGCCACGCTGTGCATCGGCGGCGGCGAGGCCACGGCCATGGCGCTGGAATTGCTCTGAACCGAATGCTCTGAACCGAAAGGCGCGCCTGTGCTGCTCAACCCCGACCAACTGCAAATCCGCGACGCCGTGCGCGCCTTCGCCCTCGAGCAACTGTGGCCCCACGCCGCCGCTTGGGACCAAGGGCACATTTTCCCCAAAGAGGCGCACCAGGGGCTGGCGGCCTTGGGCTGCTACGGCATCTGCGTGCCCGAGGCGCTGGGCGGTGTGGGGCTCGACACCCTGACGCTGGCGCTGGTGTTGGAAGAAATCGCGGCCGGCGACGGCGGCGTGAGCACCACCATCAGCGTCACCAACTGCCCGGTCAACGCCATCTTGCTGCGCTACGGCAGCGCGGTGCAGCAGCAGCGCTGGCTGGCGCCGCTGGCGCGCGGCGAGCTGCTGGGCGGCTTTGCCCTGACCGAGCCACAGGCCGGCTCCGACGCGTCTGAGCTGCGCACGCGCGCGCTGCGCGACGGCGACGGCTATGTGCTCGACGGCGTCAAGCAGTTCATCACCAGCGGCAAATACGGCGACCTGTTGATCGTCATCGCCGTCACCGACCCGGCGGCGGGCAAAAAGGGCCTGAGCGCCTTTCTGGTGCCCACCGACACCCCCGGCTATCTGGTGGAGCGGCTCGAGGACAAAATCGGCCAGCACAGCAGCGACACGGCCCAAATCCGCTTCGAGGGCTGCCGCATCCCGCTCGAGCAGCGCATCGGGGCCGAGGGCGAGGGCTACAAAATCGCCCTCGGTGCGCTCGAAGGCGGGCGCATCGGCATCGCGGCGCAGAGCGTGGGCATGGCGCGCAGTGCGCTCGACGTCGCCATCGGCTACGCCCGCGAGCGGCACAGTTTTGGGCGCCCAATCATCGAGCACCAAGGCGTGGGCTTCAAGCTCGCCGATTGCGCCACCCGGTTGGAGGCGGCGCGGCAACTGGTCTGGTATGCCGCCAGCCTGCGCGACGCCGGGCTGCCCTGCCTCAAAGAAGCCGCCATGGCCAAGCTCTTTGCCAGCGAAGTGGCCGAACAGGTCTGCTCCGCCGCCATCCAAACCCTGGGCGGCTACGGCGTGGTGCGCGATTTCCCGGTCGAGCGCATCTACCGCGACGTGCGCGTGTGCCAAATCTACGAAGGCACCAGCGAAGTGCAAAAAATCCTCATTCAACGCGCCTTGGCGGCCCCATGAACATCATCATTTTTGGCGCTGGCCGGGTCGGCGAGAGCATGGCCGAGAGCCTGGTGTCGGAGCACAACGACATCACCGTCATCGACCAAGACCCGCTGCGCATCCGCGCCCTCGAAGACCGGCTCGATTTGCGCGGCCTGGTGGGCAACGGCATCCAGCCCTCGGTGCTGCGCGAGGCCGGGGCCCAAGACGCCGACATGGTGATTGCCTGCGCCGCAGCCGACGAATCGAACCTGGTGGTGTGCAAGATCGCGCACGACGTCTTCAGCGTACCCACCACCATCGCGCGCCTGCGCTCACCCGAGTTCGCCGAGGGCGACGAGCTCATGAGCAAGGCCGGCTTTGCGGTCGATCACGTGATCTGCCCCGAAGAGTCGGTGATGCGCTTTATCCACCAGCTCATCGAGTACCCCGAAGCCCTGCAAGTGCTCGAGTTTGCCGATGGCCGGGTGTCCCTGATCGCGGTGCGCGCCGAGCACGGCGGTACCTTGGTCGGGCGCACCATCGCCCAGTTCAAAGAGCTGCTGCCACACGCCGACATGCGCGTGGTGGCGCTGTACCGGCTCGACACCGAGATGGAGGCCACGCGCGAAACCCGCATCTTGCCCGGTGACGAGCTGTTCGTGCTGGCGGCAGCCGACCAGATCCGGCTCGTGCTGGCGGCCATCCACGCCATCGACAAACCGGTGCTGCGCGTGATGATCGCCGGCGGTGGCCGGGTCGGGTTGCGGCTGGCGCGCAGCCTCAGCGGACAGTACCAGGTCAAAGTGATCGAGCACAACCCGCTGCGCTGCGAATACCTGGCCAGCCAACTGCCCTCGAGCACGCTGGTGCTGCGCGGCGACTGCACCGACGAGTCGCTGCTCGAGGAAGAAAACGTGGCCGACATGGACTTGTTCCTGTCGCTGACCAACGACGACGAAGACAACATCATGGCTGCCATGCTGGCCAAGCGGCTGGGCGCGCGGCGCGTGATGGCGCTCATCAACCGCCGCGCCTACGCCGACATGATGCAGGGCAGCGCCATCGACATCGCCATTTCGCCGGCCCAGACCGTGATCGGCGAGCTGCTCACACACGTGCGCCGCGGCGACGTGGTGGCGGTGCACAGCTTGCGCCGCGGCGCCGCCGAAGCGCTCGAAGGCGTGGCGCGCGGCGACGTCAAAACCTCGCGGCTGGTGGGACGCCGCATCGAAGAGATCGCGCTGCCCAAAGGGGCGCGCTTTGGCGCCATCGTGCGCGGCCAAGGGCGCGAAGCCCAGGTGCTGATGCCGCACCACGACACCCTGATCGCGGCCGAAGACCATGTGGTGATCTTCATCCCGCACAAGCGCCTGGTGCGCGAGGTGGAAAAACTGTTCCAGGTCACGGCCACTTTTTTCGGCTAAACCCTTGTTTCCGATGCCGCTGCTGCGCGTCGCCTCGGTGTTGGGCTGGTTTATGCTCGCGGCACTGGTTTTGTTTACAAGGGCTTTTTGGCGCAAATGAACGGCTTGTCTGCCCTGTGGTCGATTTTTGGTCCCGTGTTGGCGCTGCTGGCGCGCATCATGATGGCCTTTGCCTTCGCCTTTCTGGTGCCCCTGACTTGGGGCTGGGCGCTGGATCTGGACTATCTGCGTGCCATCTGGGGCGTGGCTTTTGGCCTGACCTTCGGCTCCGGCCTGCTGCTGCTGTGGCTCACGCGCAACCAGTACCGCGAGCTGCTGCCGCGCGACGGGTTTTTGCTGGTGGTGCTGGTCTGGCTGGTGCTCACGGCCTACGCCGCCATTCCCCTGTACTGGCTGGTGCCAAACATCTCCTGGAACCACGCCTATTTCGAGGCCATGAGCGCGCTCACCGCTACCGGTTCCACCGCCTTGAGCGGTTTGGGGGAGTTGCCGACTTCGGTCAACGTCTGGCGCGCGTTTTTGCAGTACATAGGCGGCCTCGGGATCATGCTGTTGGTGGTGGCGGTGCTGCCGCTGCTGGGCTTGGGCGGTATGCAGCTCTACAAGGCCGAAACCCCGGGCCCGATGAAAGACACCAAGTTCACGCCGCGCATCGCCGAAACCGCGCGCGGGCTCTGGCTGGTGTATTTCGGCTTCTCGATCGCCTGCCTGCTGGCCTACCGCTGGGCCGGTATGAGCTGGTCCGACGCCTTCATCCACATGTGCAGCACCATGAGCCTGGGCGGCTTTTCGTCGCAGGACGCGAGCATCGGGCACTGGGATTCGGCAGCGGTGGAGCTGGTGGCGATCGTTTTCATGACGCTGGCCGGCATCAGTTTTTTGCGCTATTTTCTGGTGCTGCGCACGCTCACGCTGGGCCCGATCGTCAACGACCATGAGATCCGCAGCTACTTTTTGGTGCTGGCCGGCTCGGTGCTGCTGGTCGTGGCCTTGCTCACGGCGCACCAGGTTGAAGCCGATTTTTGGACCGCCCTGCGCAGCAGCGCCTTTCACGTGTTGTCCCTGGCCACCACCACCGGCTACGCCGCCACCGACTACGGGCAGTGGCCGGTGTTCATCGGCGTCTATCTGATGTTTCTGGGCTGCTTCGTCTCGTGCGCCGGCTCCACCGGTGGTGGCATCAAGATGGTGCGCATGGTGCTGCTGATCAAGCAGGCGCGGCGCGAGCTGGTGCGCATCGTGCACCCGCGCGTGGTCAACCCGATCACCCTGGGCGGGCAGTGCATCGCCTCGGCCACGCTGATCACGGTGCTTGGCTACATGCTGATCTACGGCGCTGCCACGCTGGGGCTGAGCTTTGTGTTGCTGCTCACCGGGCTTGACATCGAGACCGCCTTTAGCGCCGTGGTGGCCACGCTCAACAACATCGGCCCCGGGCTGGGCCTGGTCGGGCCAGCGCACAACTTTGGCTGGCTCAGCGGCTTTCAGCTTGGGGTGTTGAGCTTTGCCATGTTGCTCGGGCGGCTGGAGCTGCTCACGGTGCTGGTGTTGTTTACGCGCCATTATTGGCGGCGTTGAACCGCTGCGTTCAGGCAGGAGTGGGCGCTTGAGGGTGCCCGTTGCAGCCGCGTGCAAACACGGCGTGCAGGGTGTGGCGATGTTTGAAAAAAGGCTATCGATAGCTGTCTTGGTGAAGAGAAAATCAATCAACCAGACAAACAATAGGAACGATTCGCATTTACGATACATCCATCGCACCCCATCCTAGGATCTGCCATGGAACGAGACCTCGACTGGACCGAAGCCGATACCTACCTGTTGCCCGCCTCAGAGGCCATGCTCGCGGCTGCCTTGGCGCTCATGACCGGCCACGCCCAGAGCGCTTGCGAGCGCCAGCGAGCCGCTTTGGCGGACAAAATCGGCGCCTTGTTGCTTGCACTCACCGAGCAGACCAGCCTGAGCGCATCGATGCGCGCCATGGTCTGGCGCTTGCATGCCCATTGGCAGGCGTTGCCCAAGGCGCCAGCCCGGCAAGCGCTGGTGTGCCCCCCGTGCGCCCCGGGTTGGAGCGGCCAACCGCTGACGGCGGGTTTGCAATGAGCGCCGCCTTCGACTGCGTGCCTGGCGCGGCATCGGACGCCATGCCAATGGATGAGCAGATGGTTTGGCTGCGCCACCACGCCCGCGTGCAGCAAAGGGTGAGCGAAACCGTGCGCCAGATGGCCGCCCGCATCGAGGCGCTGGAGGCCGATCTGTTGCGCCACCGGGCCAAGGCCGTTTTGGAGCGCACCGCCAAATGGTGGGCGATTCCGCTGCGCAGCCGCCGCTCGTGGCGTGCGTGGCCCAGAGGGCAGGCCAGCGTGGCCCAAAAAGCGCTCGTGCGCCTGGTTTTTCACAGTCAACCCCTGGACCAGGCTGCGGCTTCCAATGTGGCTCCCGATGCATGGCGCGCATCCGATGAGGTGCTGTGCCAAACCGCTTGCGTCGGCCATGCCCACCATTGGCTGGGCGCAGATGGCCAGTGCCAGCGCAAGGGCGGGGACTGCGAGCGGGTGCAAACCGTAGGAGACGTTTATGTGTCTGGCACGTAAAGCCACGGCGGTGTGGTCGTCTGAATCGGGCGCCGACGGTCTGCGGCCACTGGTGTTCGAGGTGCCGTCGATGGACGGCGCCAGCAAAGCCGCCAAGCGCCGACGCTCCTTGTGGGAGCTGAGCCCCAGCGCCGCCTGCCCGGTGCTGGGGGTCTGTCTGCCGATGTGCGAGCAGCGTGCGCTGATGCACAAGTGTGGCATCGACGTACACGGACGCGGCGACTACGAGCTGCACCAGATCGGGGTTTCGGAGTGCCGGCGCCGCACGCCCTTGGCCGAGCGCTTGCAAAAGTGGCTCGACGCGCACTTCGCCCTCGAGTTGCGCCAAGTGGCCGATTTGCGCAGCGCCGACGAGCTGCGCCAGCACTGGCAGCAGGCAATGGCAGAGCCGGCATGGGGCGGTGTGATGTGGGCCGTGCTCACTCACCCGGCCTGCCTGCTCACGCTGGAGCACGAGCTGCTGGGCGATGTGCACATGATGCAGCACCAAGTGGGCATGGTGACGCGCGTCGAGCAGCAGCAGTGGCAGCAGCAGCGCAGCCAAATGGCGCAACTGCGCGCCGAATTGGTCGAGCACAAAGGGCGTGCGCAGCGTCAGCAGCATGAGGCGCAGCAGCGCCAGAACGAGCTGCAAGCCGAGCTGCAGCGGCTGCGTCACAGCCTGCTGCAGGCCGTGGCCGAACAGGAGCGGCTGGCCACACGCTGCCAGCAGTTGCAGGTCGAGCGCCCCGACGCCGAGACCCTGGAGGCGCTGTGGCTGGAAAACGCCGATTTGCGCCAGCAGTGCCAGCAGGCCAACCGGGCCTTGCGTGCAGCGGTGCGTCCATGCGCGACCAGCCCCCAGGGGTCGATTCAGCCCTGCTTGGCCCCGGTGGTGGCAACGGTTGGTAGCAAGGTGCAAGCCCATGCGCAGCAGGCAAACCCGGAGTCGCAAGGGCACGCGGCGCAACCGGTGCCGGAATCGGGCTGCACCAGCGACTGCGCGGCCTTGACCGGCCGCGCAGTCCCGGGCACCAAGGTCGCGTGCGTGGGCGGCCGCACGGCACAATTGCCCGCTTTCCGCGAGGTGGTGGAAGCGCACGGTGCGCAACTGCTGCACCACGACGGCGGTGACGAACACCACCTGAGCCAGCTGCAAGCCACCCTGGCGGCCGCCGACTGGGTCATCTGCCAAGTGGGCTGTATCAGCCACAACGCCTACTGGCGCGTCAAAGAGCACTGCAAACGCACCGGCAAGCCCTGTCTGTACGTTGAGAGCACCAGCCGCAGCGCGCTCGAACGCGCCATGCAGCGCATCCATGCAGCGCAACAGGTTCCCGTTTGTCCCGCTGCAGCGGTGTGAATGGGGGATTGCAGGCGGCAAAAAATTTGGCACTCAAAATTTGCCACTCAGCCTGTCAAAAAAATTTGCCACTCAGCCGCGCTGATGGTTTAGAATAGCAGGCTGTCCAAGTTGGGTGGCGTGTTCAAGCCGCGCCATGCTTGCATTCAATGCAAGGCCCTTGGTCAACCTCCCTCGACCGCTCGCGAGCCGGAGCCGTCCTTGAAAAAGCCTGCAGGCATGGCTTGCAGGGCACCCCAAGGCAGGCGGCGCAACACAGGACGCGAGCGAGGTGCAGCCTTCGGGCTGTTTTTATTTGATAGGAGTGCCCACATGGCACGGGTATGTGAAGTCACGGGCAAAAAGCCCATGGTGGGGAACAATGTGTCCCACGCCAACAACAAAACCAAGCGCCGCTTTCTGCCCAACCTGCAGTCGCGCCGCTTCTGGGTCGAGAGCGAAAAGCGCTGGGTGCGCCTGCGCATTTCGGGCGCCGCGCTGCGCCTGATCGACAAAAACGGTATCGAAGCGGTGCTCGCCGATCTGCGCGCCCGCGGTCAAGCCTGATCGCTTAAAGGAGCAGCACCATGGCAAGCAAAGGCGGACGCGAAAAAATCAAGCTGGAATCCACTGCAGGAACCGGCCACTTCTACACCACCACCAAGAACAAGAAGACCACACCAGAAAAACTGGCCTTCGCCAAGTTCGACCCCAAAGCACGCAAACACGTGCAGTACAAAGAGGTCAAGCTGAAGTAATACGCAGCTTGGGTCGCCAGCAAAAACCGCCACTTTGGGCGGTTTTTGCTTTTTGGGGCCGCCGGTGCACGGCCCTCAACGGCGCAAAAACAACCGATATACCGGGTTGGCGGTTTCGTCCACGCACGGGTAGCCCAGCGTGGTCAGAAAGGTCTGGAACTCGGCCTCTTCGGCCTCGGGCACCTGCAGCCCGACCAAGATGCGGCCGTAGTCGGCGCCCTGGTTGCGGTAGTGAAACAGGCTGATGTTCCAGCCCGGGCGCATCAGGTTCAAAAACTTCAGCAGCGCGCCGGGGCGCTCGGGAAACACAAAGCGCAGCAGGCGCTCGTCGTGCGCCAGCGGCGAGTGGCCGCCGACCATGTGCCGGATGTGCTCTTGCGCCAGGTCGTCGTGGGTGAGGTCGAGCGTGGCAAAGCCGTGGCGGGCAAAGTTGGCGGCAATTTTGCTGCTCTCGCCGCGGCCGTGCGTGCTCAGGCCCAGAAACACGTGCGCCACTCGCTCGTCGCTGATGCGGTAGCTGAACTCGGTCACGTTGCGCGGTCCGCCCGGCAGGTTGCCGATGGCCTCGAGGAAGCGCTTGAAGCTGCCACGCTCTTCGGGCAGGGTGACGGCAAACAGGCCTTCGCGCTGCTCGCCCACCTCGGCGCGTTCGGCCACGAAGCGCAGCCGGTCGAAGTTCATGTTGGCACCGCACAAAATCGCGGCGTAGGTCTCGCCCCGGGTTTTGTGCGTGGCCACGTACTGCTTGATCGCCGCCACCGCCAGCGCGCCGGCGGGCTCGACGATGCTGCGCGTATCCACAAACACGTCTTTGATGGCGGCGCAGACGGCGTCGGTATCGACTTCGATAAAGCCATCGACCAGAGCGCGGCTGATGCGCAGCGTCTCGTCGCCCACGCGCTTGACGGCGGTGCCATCCGAAAACAACCCGACTTCGGCCAGCGTCACCTGCTGGCCGGCCGCGACCGAGCGCAGCATGGCGTTGGAGTCGTTCATCTGCACGCCGATGACCTTGATCTCGGGCCGCAGCGCCTTGAGGTAGTTGGCCACGCCGCTGATCAGGCCGCCGCCGCCCACGGCCACGAACACCGCATCGAGGCGCTGGTTGCCCAGGCTTTGCAACTGGCGCAGCAGCTCCATGGCCACCGTGCCCTGGCCGGCGATCACGTAGGGGTCGTCAAAGGGGTGCACAAAGGTGTAGCCGTGCTCGGCTTGCAGTGCCAGCGCGTGCGCGTGCGCGTCGGTATAGCTGTCGCCGTGCAGCAACACCTCGCCACCGAGGGCGCGCACGGCCTCGATCTTGAGCTGCGGCGTGGTCACGGGCATGACGATCACCGCCCGCGCCCCGAGCCGATGCGCCCCCAGCGCCACCCCTTGGGCGTGGTTGCCGGCCGAAGCGCAGATGACGCCGCGCTGCAACTGCTCGGGCGCCAAGTGCGCGAGCTTGTTGTAGGCGCCGCGCAGCTTGAAGCTGAACACCGGCTGCTGGTCTTCGCGTTTGAGCAGCACCTTGTTGTGCAAGCGGCGGCTGAGCTGGCGCGCCGGCTCCAGCGCCGACTCGACCGCCACGTCATAGACGCGCGCCGTGAGGATGAGCTTGAGGTAGTCGGCGGGGCTGAGGTCGGTGGCGGCGGTAGCGGCCGGCGCTGCGCCGGCAGGGGACTCCGCCAAAGGGGCAGCAGACACAGCGGCGGGTGGGGCAGGTTGGGGTGCGGGCATGGGGGCAAAAGCGTAAATCTAGGGCAGGGCGGCAGGCCAGTTGCTAATGTGGCAGGGCAGCCCGGCATCATAGGGGAAAGCGCTGTGGCGGCCCGAAATCCATGGGGGGCAGTCAGCCCAGCGCGGTCAAAAAAAAGCCCGGTCGCGATGACCGGGCTTAACCACCCGTTGAAGGGCAGAGGAGACAACTGGTAACGCAGCAAGGGGGCTGCGGACGCTACAGGCGCTGATCGAGCCACTCCTGCATACAATGGCGCTAGTGTAAACCCGGATTTGCTGCAATGCAACATCTTTTTTTGTAAGCCCCTGTTGTTTTTGAGGTAATGATTGAAATGGAATGCACCGTCACCTGGACCGGCGCCGCCGGCACCCGCTCGAACATGGGTTTTGTGGCCGAAACAGGCAGCGGCCACGTGCTATACATGGACGGCGCGCCCGACCCGGCGCGGCCCGAACACGGCGGCGCCAACCTGGCCCCGCGCCCCATGGAGGCGCTGCTGGCCGGCACCGGCGGTTGCAGCGCCTACGATGTGGTGTTGATCCTCAAGCGCGGTCGCCACGACGTGCGCGGCTGCAGCGTCAAGCTCAGCAGCGAGCGTGCCCAGACCGACCCGAAGGTTTTTACCCAGATCCACATGCACTTCACCGTGCGCGGGCGCGGCATCCCCGAGGCGGCGGTGCAGCGCGCGATCGAACTGAGCCACGAAAAATACTGCTCGGCCAGCGTGATGCTGGGCAAAACCGCCGCCATCACGACCAGTTTCGAGCTGATCGAAGACTGAGGGGCTGGGAGGCTGGCAGGCTGGCAGGCGCGCTCTAGACCCGGTGCGCCACCGTGGTCATGACCTTGGCCGCCAGCCGCATCAGGCCCTTAACGGGGGGTGGCAGATCGACGCCGCCGTCGCGTTTGGCCTCGTTGGCGTGGCGCACTTCGTCGGCCTTCATCTGCTCGACGATGGCGCGCGAGGCGTGGTCGTGCGCCGGCAGTCGCCCGAGGTGGCTGTCGAGGTGGGCCTCGACTTGGCGTTCGGTCTCGACCACAAAGCCCAGGCTCACGCCTTTACCGAAGCGCCCGGCCAGCAGGCCCAGCCCAAAGGCGCCGGCGAACCAGAGCGGGTTGAGCAGCGAAGGCCGGTCACCCAGCTCATCCAAGCGCTGCTTGCACCAAGCCAAGTGGTCGGTTTCGTCCTGCCCGGCGGCCTCGAGATGGTGCGCCAGTTTTTCTTTTTCGGCCTCAGAGCCCGGCCCTAGCCGCGCCGCCAGCGCCTGCGAGGTGTAGAGCGCTTGGGCGCAGATCTCGCCCACGTGGTTGACGCGCATGAGCGCACCGGCGTGGCGCTTTTCAGCTTCGCTCAACGCCGTCACAGCCACATCGGCGGGCGGGCGCGGGCACGGGCGGGCGGCACGGTGCGGCGCAAACAGGGCGCGCAGCGCGCCGTCGGCAGCGATCAGGTGGGCGTCGATGAAGGCAGTGCTCATGGTCGGTTCCGAGGGCTAAAGGCCTGGTGGAATTATCGGCTGCGCCGGGCCGGATTGCAAACCGTGTCAACCCAAAGTAGAAATGTCCCCTATTTGCACAAAGTAGAAATGTCCCCTTGCTGTGAGGTCGAGCGTGCTCAAGACTCAGCCGCTGGGGCAGGCTGGCGCACTCAGGGTGAGGTGGTGGTGGTCAAAAATGCCGTCAGGAGCAGGATCAGGGCCACCAGCAGCATCTCGCAACCTATGCTGGCGCGCAGCCTTTGCCGTGCGCGCGGCGCATGGGCCACCAAGGCCGGCACCAGCAGCCAGCGGTTCAGCCCCGCCAAGGCCAGCAGCAGGCCCAGCACGGCGAGCTTGAGCAGCAGCACGAGGCCGTAGGCGCTGTGCAGCAGGGGCGACCAGCCCTCCAGCAGGCGCCAGGCCAGCCACAGCCCGGCGACGATCAGGCCCGCCACCACCGGGGCCGCCACCAGGCCAAAGCGCTGCAGCACGTGGGCCGCTGGTTCGCCCAGTTGCGGCGGCCCGCTGATGCGGTACAGGGGGATCAGGGCGCCGATCCAGAACGCCACCGCGCCTAGGTGCAGCAGCAGCAGCACCGCCAGCAGCGCACGCGGTGCACCGGTGCTGTGCCCGACTAGCGTGAAGGCCAGCAGCACCAACGCCGCGCCCAGCAGACTCGCTGCCGCCGCGGGCCCGCGCCAGCGCCCCGACACTATCCAAAACGCCTGCAACAGCAGCAAGCCGCTGCCGGCCAGCAGCAGGCGCTGGCCGGTGGCACCGTCAAACACCAGCGCGAGCAAGCCAGGGTCGAAAGCCGCCGCCCAGGTGCCCCCACCCAGAAAACCCGCCTGCAAGGGCCACTGCAGCAGCAGCAGGGCCAGCGCCACGCCGGCGGCGGCGGGCACCAGCGTGCGCAGCCCGGCGGCCTGGTCCAGCGCGGGGTTGCCGCCGAAAACCAGGCCAAAGCACACCCCGCCCACCGCGACCAGGGCGCTGGCGTAGAAGGCCGCTGCCACCAGCACGCGCAGCCAGGTCCAGCCATCGGTCTGCGCGAGCAGGTCCAGCAGGGGTTGCAACAACGACAGGGCGGTGCTCATGCCGCAAGCGCTGTCAAGTAAAGGCCTGCGTCCACCTCAGCGCACAGTGAAATAAATTTCATCGGCCATGACGTGCCCGTCCGCCGCCAAACCGCGCCAGCGCACGGTGTATTTGCCGGGGCTCAAAGGGGTGGCCGGGCTGGTCTCGAAGCGGGTGAGCGCGTCGCGGCCCGGGCCTTGGCTCAAGGGCACCACGCCCCGCGGGCCGCTCACTTCGAACAGCGTGAGCCGCATCGGGTGATTGAACCAGACCGCGATCCGGTTTGGGCTGCCGCTGACGGTGCTGCCGTGCGCAGGCAGCGAGCCCTCGGGCTGGGCGTGGGCGTGCAGATGGGGCGTGGCCAGCAGCAGGTGCAGCGCCAGCGCAGCGGGGGCGATCTTGAGCAAGGTTTTCAAACGGTTCATGGTCAGACTCCGGTGTGCAAGGGAAGGGGTGTGGGTGCGCGACGGGATTGGACAAAATCAAGGCAGGGGCGCGATTTGCATCACGGTGTATTCGCCCTGGATGAGCGCGGCGCTGAAGCGGATGCGCTGACCCGGCTGCACCTGTTCCAGCAGGGCCGGGTCGCTGAGCTGGAACACCATGGTCATGCCGCCCATGTCGAGGTTGGGGATGGGGCCGTGGCGCAGGCTGACGCGGCGGTTGCTGCGGTCCACCCGGCGCACCTCGGCCTCGACCCAGGGGCGGCCGTCGCGGTCGGTGGCCGCGCCCGCGCCCGCCGCGTCGGCGCCGTCGGCTGCTGGCTGCGTCGCTGCTGCCCCGGCCGCTGGTTGGTTATGCGAGGCCCAGATGCGCGAGCTGCCGTCGCGCCCGACCAGCAGCACGTGGAAGGGGTCGCGGCGACCGCCGAATAGCGGGCCGTCCATGCCGGGGCTGCCGATGGGCATGCCCGGCACGCTCAGGCCCAGCGCCGCCGGGCGCTCGCGCAGCAGGCGCTGGATGTCGGCGGCGGGCACGTGGCCCTCGACCACGTAGCCGCCGATGAGCGCGGTGTGGCAAGAGCCGTATTTCTCGGGCATGCCCAAGCGCTGGCGCACCGCGATGTTGCCGGTGTCGAAGGCGCGCACGCTGAAGCCGTTTTTTTCGAGGTAAGTGATCCAGTCGTCGCAGCAGCCGCATTGGGGGTCTTTCCAGACCTCCATCACGGGCAGGGGGCGGCGCGCTTGCGCCAGCGCAAGGGGGGCGGACAAGGCCAGCAAGGTGGTGGCAGCGAGCCCGCTCAGGGCGGTGGCGCTGCGCAGTAGGGTGCGTCGTTGCATGGTGGGTGTGGTTTGAGTCAAGGGAGCGCCGGGTTTGATGCCCGGCACAGGCCGCAAGTTCAGTGCCGATGCACCGGGGCGGCCGGTGCGGGTGTTGCCGGTGTTGCCGGACTGGGCGGTGGCGCTGCGCCGTGGGCTCCGTGGGCTCCTCCTCCGTGGCCTCCCTGCGCCCCTCTACGGACTTCTCCGTGGGCAGCTTGGGGCGGGCTGGGTGGGCGCACCGCCTCGGGTACCGGCCCCCGGTATTCAAAGGCCACGCTGCCGCTCGGGAAGGCGTAGGGGCCGGGGTCGCGGTAGTCGTTGGGCGGCTGGTTGGCGCGCACCTTGAGCACGGTCAGCATCCCGCCCATGCCGATCGGGCCGAACTGGCCTTGGCCGGCCATCATGGGCAGGGTGTTGGGGGGCAGTTCCATCGGCATCTGCTTCATGTCGTACATGCCGCGCTCGCCCATGACCATGAAGTCGGGCGCCAGGCCCTGGATTTTGCCCACCAGCCCGCGGTGATCGACTCCGATCGTGGTCGGCACGTCGTGCCCCATCGGCCCCATGGTGTGGTGGCTCTTGTGGCAGTGCACGGCCCAGTCGCCGGGTTCGTCGGCGATGAACTCGATCTGGCGCATTTGGCCGACGGCCAAGTCCACCGTCACCTCGGGCCAGCGCGCGCTCCTCGGTACCGGGCCGCCGTCGGTGCCGGTGACTTCGAACTCGACCCCGTGTACGTGGATGGGGTGGTTGGTCATGGTCAGGTTGCCCATGCGGATGCGCACCCGGTCGCCCAGGCGCGCCACCAGCGGGTCGGTGCCCGGGAAGACGCGGCTGTTCAAAGCCCAGATGTTGAAGTCGAGCATGGTGGCGACGGTGGGCGTTTTGGCACCGGGTTCGACGTCGAAGGCGTTGAGCAAGAAGCAGTAGTCGCGCTGCACCGCATCGATCTGTGGGTGCCGGCCGCGCGCATCGAGCTTGGGGTGCGTGACCCAAAAGCCCATCATGCCCATGGCGAGCTGCACCATTTCGTCGGCGTGTGGGTGGTACATGAAGGTGCCCGGGCGGCGCGCTTGGAACTCATAGACGAAGGTTTTGCCAGCCCCGATCGAGGGCTGGTTGATGCCCGCCACCCCGTCCATGCCCGAAGGCAGGCGCTGGCCGTGCCAGTGGATGCTGGTCGGCTCGGGCAAGCGGTTGCTGACAAAGATGCGCACCCGATCCCCCTCCACCACTTCGATCGTGGGGCCGGGGCTCTGGCCGTTGTAGCCCCACATATTGACCACGAAACCGGGCGCCACTTCGCGCACCACCGGCTCGGCCACGAGGTGGAATTCTTTGACGCCGTCGCGCATCCTAAAGGGCAGGGTCCAGCCGTTTAGCGTCACCACCGGCCGGTAGGGCAAACCGGCCCCGGTGACGCCGGGCGGCACCCAAGGCGCGGCGGTGGCGGCGCTGTGGTTGAGCACCGGCTCGGGCAGGGCGGCCAGGGCGTGGCGGCCGACGGTGGCGCTGGCGGCGGCGGTGAAGGCCCCGGCAGCCAGGGCACCTTGGAAAAATTGGCGGCGTTGCATGGTTATTTTCCTTTCGCGGCTTCGGGGGAGGCGGCGGCGTCTGGGGCGCTGCCGCTGTAAGGCAGACCGGCGAGCACGGCGCGCAGTTCGGCGGCGGCCACGGCGGCGTCGCGCCGCGCCAGCAGGGCGGCTTGGGCGGCCTGCACCCGGGCACTGGCACTGGCCAGCAGCTCCCAGGTGCTCTTGAGCATGCCGTTGTAGCGCTGCTGGGTTTCGTCTTGCAAGGCGGTGTGCAGGCGCAGCGCGTCTTGCGCCGAGCCCTCGGCCAGCGCGGTGGCGGTTTGCCAGGCGCTGTAGGCGCTGTGGACGTCGGCGCGTATCTGGCGCTCGAGCGCATCGGCCTCGGCGCGCGCTTGGGCGGCTTGGTCCCAGCTGTGCGGCCAAAGGGCGCGCGCAGCCAGCGCGGGCTGGGTGGGCGGGGCCATGTGGTCGGCTGGCGCGCTCGCGGCTGGTGCTTGGGGCTGTGGCGCGACGGCAGCCGCCAGCGCGGCGGCAAGCTGCACGCGCTCGGCTGGCGTCAGGCCGCGCTCCAGCCGTGCGGCCTGCAGTTGCCGCAGCGGCCAGCGCGGATGCGCCTGCAGCGCCTGCGCTTCCAGAGTGGCCAAGGGGGCGAAGGCGGGCGCGGCCGGGGAGGTGGCCGTGGAGGCCGTGGAGGCCGTGGAGGCCGTGGCAGGCGGGGCGGTGGCGGCCACCGGGGCGCTCACGCTCGGCCAGTCGGCCGGTAGCCGCTGCTCCATTTGCCGGGGCGTGAGCCCGTCGCCCGCCAGGCGCCACAGGGCGAGCACGGCGAGGTGTTGCTGGTGCTGCACCACCCGCTGCTGCGCTTGGGCTTGGTTGAGCAGCAGTTGCTCTTGCAGCAGGCGCATCTGCGGCCAGTTGCCGATGCGCACCATGCGCGCAGCCAATTCGGCCCCGGCCTGCGCGGCTTGCAGCACCTGAGCCTGGTAGCGGGCGCTGCTGCCTGCCGCCACGGCGTGCAGCCAGGCCCGCTCGACCTGCAAAGCCAGATCGGCCTGCGCCAGCCGCAGCGCGTCGCGCTCGAGCGCGTTTAGGCCCGGTCGCGCCAGCAAATCGGGGCGTGCACGCTGTGCCGCCATCAGAGCATCAGACAGGCGCAAGTGCTGGGCGGCGGCGGGTTGCGGGGCTGGCGTGGCAGGGGGCTGCTGCTGCGCCTCCCACTGCACGATGTCGGCATGGCCACGCGGGAAGCTGCCGACCAGCTCATTGGCTGCGCGCCAATCGCTCTGGGCTTGGGCGAGCGCCGGGCCGTGAGCCCAAGCGGGGCCAGACAGGGTGGCCGCCAGCAGCGCCGCACCCAAAATGGGATTCAAAAAAGCATGCGGCCCGCCGCGCTGCACACGCCAGACGCGCGGCACCGGGGCCAAGGAAGAAGCAAACATGGAAACATCTCCGATCCAGAACCAAGAGGGGCCGCACATTGCCCAAAACGGGCAAGGTGCGGACGGACTTCGGGTATCGAGATCAGAAAATAGGCGGTTTGAGCTCGGGCTGGCGCTCGGCCTGCAGGACCATGGTGCGCGTGGGCACGGGTTCGCTGGAGGGCAAGGCCGTCGGCAGGGCCCCAAGCCGCAGCGGCGCCGCCAGCGCTTGGTGGCAAATCCCACACAGCGGGCACAGGCCGTGCCCGCCTGCTTCGGTGGCGTGCTCGGGGCAGGCCGAATTGTCGGCCAGCGACTGGGTGACGGCTGGGTGCAGCAGGCTGTGGGAGCCGCCGTGAGCTTCGCTGTGGGCCGCAGCGGGCGCGTGGGCATGCGAGAGGGCTGCGTCCGAGCCGCCATGCGCCACCGCCGGGGCCGAATGCAACACCGCCAGCGCCATGGCGTCACCTGCCCACAACCGCCAAGGCAGCAGCAAGATGAACAGGATGAGAACCAAGCGGCGCATGGGGCGATTGTAGGGCAAATCGGCCTTGCATGCAAACGGCAGTCTTGGGTATGGTCATGCCGCAGCGCCTGCGCCTGCTCTGGCAGCCGGTGGAACGCACGGGAAGCAAAAAATAAAATAGATATTTACAAAACACCATGCATAAGTACAATCTATGCTTATGCCAAAGACCGCTCTAGCCCTCCTGCAACTGCCACCGGCCACCGTGGCGGCGCTCGAGAAGCTCGGGGCCGATCTGGCTGTGGCTCGTTTGCGGCGCAAGGAATCCCTAAAAACCTGGGCGCAGCGCATGGGCGTCTCGGTACCCACGCTCCAGCGGCTGGAAGCCGGTGACCCTGGGGTGGGCATAGGCATCGTGGCCACCGCGCTGTGGCTCATTCAGCGTGATGGTGAACTGGGTATGCTGGCCGCTCCAGAGCACGACCGAGGCGCCATTGAGATGGATGTGCGCCAGGCGGTGGAGTTGGGGCGGGCGCGCGACCGTGCGGCTGCCAGCGCCAGATTGCGTGCAGCGCGCCAGAAGGCTTGAAATGCGCCTGGACGACCTGTACCTGTGGTACCTAGCAGACCCGGCCGCCACGGCTTTGGGCATTGAACCCCAGATGGGTTATCCCACCCATTCTGGCCAAGGGCAGCAAGAATTCCTCTGTGGTGCCTTGGGTCACGAGTCCACGCTGGACAACGCCATGTCCGATTGCCCCGCCTTCGGGCTGTTGCCCCACGAGGCGGCACTGGAAGTGGCCCGCGTGATTGCCGTTGTGGACCACTGGAAGACCCATTTCGCCCTAGCCGGCGTGACACCGGCAGACATCGAATACCTGGCACAGTTCATCGACGGCGATGGGTTGCTGGCCCAGCGCACGGACCCCGGTCGTTTTCAGCAAGCGGGCGCCAAACGGCGGCAACCCGCCAAGCCCGGACCGTTTCGGACTTGACAGCCGAACCGAACCACCCCCACCCATGCGCAACCCCGCCCCACCCACCCCCTTGCCGCAGCGCCTGCGCCGCCTCTGGCAGCCGCACAACGGGCTGTTCTGGCTGATGCTGCTGTTCAACGGCCTCTCGACCGGCATGGCTTGGTTTCTGCACCTGTCACCGCCCGCTGGTTGGTTGCTGCTGGTCTTTACCCTGCTGGCGCTGGCCAATGCGGCTGCGGGCATGCTGCTGCTGTGGCTGCTGTGGCGCAGCACCTAGGGAGGGTGCTGGCTGGCGCGTGCCCGGGTTTACACTAGTGCCACCCGCACAAAGCCGCTTGCCTTTGTCAACCCTCCCATGAACGCCGTTTTTTCACCCCCCACCGTGCCACTGGAACAGCTCGATGCCACCTTGGCGCACCAGGGCTTTGCCCTGCTCGACGCGGCTGCGGTGCAGCGCTGGCTTGGGCTCGAGGCGCAGGCGCTGGCGGCCCTGCAGACTAGCTGGGAGCGGCTCTGCCCCGACCACTATCTGCGCGACGGCGGGCGCTACCGCAAACGGCGCCACAGCTGCTTCGTGGTCGAGGGCGCGCAGGTGCGCCAGGTGCCGCACCGGGTGCACTGGCAGCCGCTGCAGTACAACGCGCTGCACGGCGGCATGCAGCGCTGGTTCGAGCCGATCGAGCCCGAGGTCGTGGCCCAACCCGCTTGGCAGCGCCTGCTGCAGCAGACGGCGGCGGCGGCTTCGGCGCTCAAGGGCGCGCAGCCGTGGTACGTGGAGGCGCACCAGTTTCGCATCGACACCACCGACGGCATCGGCCGCCCCACGCCCGAGGGCGCGCACCGCGACGGCATGGAGCTGGTGGCCGTCTATCTGCTCGCTCGCCAAGGCATCAAGGGCGGCGAGAGCCGGGTGTTCGAGGCCGATGGCCCGCACGGCCAGCGCTTCACCCTGACCGAGCCTTGGTCGCTGCTGCTGCTCGACGACGAGCGCGTGATCCACGAATCGACCCCGATCCAGCCCCTGGTGCCCGGCGAATTGGGCTGGCGCGACACCTTGGTGCTGACCTACCGCTCGGGCGGCTTTCAGGGCGATTGAGCCGCCGCGCTGGCCTTAAGATCCGGCCTGGGGCGCGGTAGCTGCCCGAGCCATTTATACGTCAATCCAAACCACCCCCTAGGAGACCAAACCCATGAGCAACCGAGAAGTCGTCGTCGTCAGCGCAGCGCGCACCGCCATTGGCACCTTTGGCGGCAGCCTCAAAGACACCCCCACCACCGAACTCGGCGCCCTGGTGGTGCGCGAGGTGCTGGCGCGCGCCGCCGTGCCCGGTGCCGCCGTGGGCCATGTGGTGTTTGGTCACGTGGTCAACACCGAGCCGCGCGACATGTACCTCTCGCGCGTGGCGGCCCTCAACGGCGGCTGTCCGCCCGAAACGCCCGCGCTCAACGTCAACCGCCTGTGCGGCTCTGGGCTGCAGGCCATCGTCACCGCCAGCCAGGCGATCTTGCTCGGCGACTGCGACGTCGCCATCGGGGCCGGGGCCGAGAACATGAGCCGCGCCCCCTACGTGAGCCTGGTGTCGCGCTTTGGTGCGCGCATGGGCGACGCGACGCTGGTGGATATGATGGTCGGTGCGCTGCACGACCCTTTCCACAAAATCCACATGGGCGTGACGGCCGAAAACGTGGCGGCGCAGTTTGGCATCAGCCGCGCCATGCAGGACGCGCTGGCGCTCGAGAGCCACAACCGGGCCGAGCGCGCCACGGCCGAGGGGCGTTTCAAGACCCAGATCGTGCCCGTGATGCTCAAGAGCCGCAAGGGCGAAGTAGCCTTTGATACCGACGAGCACATCCGCCTAGGCTGCTCGCTCGACGACATGAGCAAGCTCAAGCCGGTGTTTCAGAAAGAAAACGGCACCGTGACTGCGGGCAACGCCTCGGGCATCAACGACGCCGCCGCCGCCGTGCTGCTGATGGAGGCCGGTGCGGCGCGCGCCCGCGGCCTGGCCCCGATGGCGCGGCTGGTGGGCTACGCCCACACCGGGCTCGATCCCAAAATCATGGGTGTGGGGCCGATTTCGGCCACGCGCAAAGTGCTCGAGCGCACCGGCCTAACGCTCGCCGACCTCGACGTGATCGAAGCCAACGAAGCCTTTGCCGCCCAAGCCTGCGCCGTGACACAAGAACTCGGGCTGGACCCGGCCAAGGTGAACCCAAATGGATCGGGCATCTCGCTCGGGCACCCGATCGGGGCCACCGGTGCGCTCATCACCGTCAAGGCGCTGTACGAGCTGCAGCGCACCGGCGGGCGCTACGCGCTGGTGACGATGTGCATCGGCGGCGGGCAGGGGATTGCGGCGATTTTTGAGCGGATTTGAGCGCATGCGCAGGTGCGCCTAACGGACCATCGCGGCTGAACCGCGTGCGCGGCGCATAATCGCAGCGCATGTGGATCGACAGCCATTGCCACCTCGACGCCCCCGATTGGACGGATGAGCAGCGCTTGGCGCTGCGCCGGCAGGCGCGTGCCGCCGGGGTGGAGGTCTGCGTCTATCCGGCGGTGGAGCGCGCCAACTGGGCGCGTGTGCGCGAACTGGCGCATGCCACCGGAGACGCCTACGCGCTGGGCATCCACCCGCTTTATGTGCTGCAGGCCGACGACGCCGACCTCGAGGCGCTGGCGCTCGAGTTGCAACGCTGCCACGACGACCCGCAGCTGGTGGCGGTGGGTGAGATTGGGCTCGATTTTTTTGTTCCCGCCCTGTGCGCGCCGGCTGCGCGCCAGCGCCAGTGGCACTTCTACACCGCCCAACTGGAGCTGGCGCAGCGCTTTGGGCTGCCCGTGATCTTGCACGTGCGGCGTTCGGCGGACGAGTTGCTGCGCGGCTTGCGCCAGCGCGATCGGGGCGGGCCGGGTGCGGCCACGGCAGGCCCGGCAACGCGCTCGGCCACACGCCTAGCAACCAGCCCGGCCAGCGCGCGCGGTGGCATCGCCCACGCCTTCAGCGGCAGCTTACAGCAGGCGCAGGCCTTCATCGAACTCGGATTTGCCCTGGGCTTTGGCGGTGCCTGCACCTTCGAGGCGGCGCGGCGCCTGCGCCGGCTGGCCAGCGATCTGCCCGCCGAGGCGCTGGTGCTGGAGACCGACGCCCCCGACATGCCGCCCCAGTGGCTCTATACCCCGGCCGCGGCGCGCGCCAGCGGCGCCAGCCAAGCGCCCAACACCCCGACCGAGCTGCCGCGCATCGGTGCCACGCTGGCGGCGTTGCGCGGCTTGGACTGCGCCGCACTAGCCGCCCAGACCAGCGCCAACGTGCGGCGCGTGCTGCCGCGGCTGGCAGTGCTGCGGCCAAATTCGGGCCCAGCAGCGCTTGCATCCGCACCCACGCCCACACCCACGCCCACGCCCACGCCCACGCCCACGCCCACGCCCACGCCCACGCCCACGCCCGCAATGGGCCAGTTGCCCCAGTCATCCACCAGCGCGGCGCCCGGCGTCGCACCCTGAGTGCCACCGCCGCGCTCCAAGCAAGCCTATGCCACTGCGCCCCACCGGTTTGTCCAAACTTAGCCGCCTGCAAAGCGGCTTGCTGCTGGCGCTGGCTGGGGCCGTGGCCTTCAGTGGCAAGGCCATCATCGTCAAGCTGGCGTATCGCTACGGCGTCGATCCGGTCACGCTGCTGATGTACCGCATGCTGTTTGCGCTGCCGCTGTTTCTGGCCATGATCTGGTGGGCCACCTACCGCAGCGCCAAGCCGGTGCAGCCGCTGCAGCGGCGCGACTGGCTGGCCATTTTGGGGCTCGGTTTTTGCGGCTACTACCTCGCCAGTTTTCTGGATTTTCTGGGCTTGCAGTACATCAGCGCCAGCTTGGGGCGGCTGATCTTGTACCTCAACCCCACGCTGGTGCTGCTGTTAGGCTGGCTCTTGTTTGCCCAGCGCGTGACGCCGCGCCAGCTCGGGGCCATGGGCCTGAGCTACGCCGGCGTGCTGCTGGTGTTTGGGCACGAGCTGCGCTTCGACGGCTGGACCACGGCCCTAGGAGCGGCGCTGGTGTTTGGCAGCGCGCTCAGCTACGCCGTGTATCTGGTCTATAGCGGTGCGCTGGTGCAGCGCATCGGTGCGCTGCGGCTGGTGGGCTGGGCCACCACTGTCGCCTGCATCCTGTGCATCGGCCAGTTTTTGCTGCTGCGCCCGCTGGCAGCGGCGCTGGTGGCGCCCGAGGTGATCTGGCTCTCGCTGCTCAACGCCGTTCTCTGCACCGCCGCGCCGGTGGTGCTGGTGATGCTGGCGATCGAGCGCATCGGCGCTGGGCTCACGGCCCAAGTCGGGATGGTCGGCCCCATGGCCACGCTGCTCATGGGCGCGCTCATACTGGGCGAGCCCTTCAATGCCTGGATTTTGGCCGGCACTGCGCTGGTGCTGGCGGGCGTGCTGTGGGTGAGCCGGCCCAGCCGGTGAGGACAATCGAATCAAGCAAATCGATCAATCCGGCCCGCTCGGGCCATTTTTGGAGTGCAAGACGATGGATTTGGGAATCGAGGGCCGCTGGGCCTTGGTGTGTGGGGCCAGCAAAGGGCTGGGTTGGGGTTGCGCGCAGGCGCTGGCGAGTGCGGGCGTGAACCTCGTGCTCGCGGCGCGCGGGGCCGAGCGCTTGCAGCAGGTGGCTGCCGAGCTGCGCCAGCAAAGCGGGACGACGGTGCTGCCGGTGGCGGCCGACGTGACCACGGCAGCCGGGCGCGAGGCGCTGTTTGCGGTGCCCGGCGGGCCGGGGCGGGCCTTCGACATCGTGGTCAACAACGCCGCTGGCCCGCCCACGGGCGACTTTCGTCACTGGGAGCGCGAGCAGTGGCTGCAGGCACTGGAGGCCAATATGCTGAGCCCGATCGAGCTCATCAAGGCCACGGTGGACGGCATGGCCGAGCGCGGCTTTGGCCGCATCGTCAACATCACCTCCAGCGCCGTCAAGGCCCCGATCGACATCTTGGGCCTGAGCAACGGCGCCCGCAGCGGCCTGACCGGCTTCGTCGCCGGGCTGGCGCGCAGCGGCTTGGCGGCGCGCGGCGTGACCATCAACAACCTGCTGCCCGGGAAGTTCGACACCGAGCGCCTGGCCGCCACCCTGGCCGCCGGAGCCCAAAAAAGCGGGCAGCCCCTCGAGGCCGTGCGCGCAGCGCAACTGGCGCAGATACCGGCGCGCCGCTTCGGCAGCCCGCAAGAATTCGGCGCCGTCTGCGCCTTCCTGTGCAGCACCCACGCCGGCTACCTCAACGGCCAAAACATTTTGCTCGACGGCGGGGCTTATCCGGGGGTGTACTAAAGCCGCTGCCGAGGACGCGTTCAGGGCCGAAGCGCAAGCACGCTCGCTCACACGAAACCGGCGCTGTAGGGGCGAAGAGTGCGCGATCCGGTGCTGGATTCAAATCGAAGCGCTGCTGCGGCTTGTGCTACCCAGCCAAGGCGTTGATGAAAATCCTTGGCAGCTTGAGCCAACCAGGACGGAATTGAAAATCCGTCAGCAGTCGCCCCAGTTGGTGTTGCCGTCGGTTGGTAATGAACCACGGCGGTCGAGGCAGGAGTGTGAACTGCATCGAGAGCAAGCCACGTGGAAATGGTCGCCAGGGTGCGAACACCACGGTTTTCTCTGTTTTTTCCAGCATGAAGCAGTTGTGTACGGTGCCGACCCCCGACTGCGGATCAGCTGGCGTAGCCCCGGGGTAGCCACCCCACGGACAGGGCGCAAGCAAAAATGCCAGCCCAGACCAGGCATTGACAGCAATCGTTCCGTAGCGCACTTCTTGCAAGAGCTCTTCGAAACGCTGGCGCCCCAGCTGTTTTTGGGTCTTGGGGTGGATGAGAATGTTCGCTCCCAGCGTGCCGTAGAGGTTCTTGTTGGCGTAATCGATGGCGGATTTCAGGTAAGTCTCGGTGTCTTGGTAGCCCAAAGACTTGGTTGCCAAGGCCGTGCCAAAGACCTCGTTTTGGGTCAGCCAAGGTTCATCGCCGACATCCATGTCGGCCAGGGTGCAGGCCGGCACGCCGGTACCCCGGTTGATGCCAGCCGACCGTCCAGCATGGGCAGCAAACTCTGCGGTGCGGCTGTCGTTGCCTGGGTAATACGCTTCGCGCTGGCCGTGACGCTGCATGACTCGAGCCACTTCTGCCAGCAAGGTCGGCGTGTGCTCCCAGCCCTTAGGCACGATCAGCGTTTGACAGGCCACGCAGTTGAAGCCCGAGTTATGCAGCTTATGGGTCGCAATCTGTTCGGCCTGAAACCGTATATCGGCCTTGGACCATGGGCCTGGGACGACGATGGTGGGGCACACCGCCCCCAACTCGGATGTTACCTTGCGGTGATTTTTTGGGGTGTTGGCAGCTTTGTTCCGCGAACCCTCTGCACCGACACCCCAGACAATCGCGTCGTGTGTGGATCGAGCACCTGTAATGTGAATCTCCTTCACCTGCGGATGCGTACACAGGTAGGCACCGACATCGCCGTCGCCGCGAACGATGCGCAAGGCATTGCAATCGATCAGCGGCTTGAGCGCAACACGGAGGTAGTCGGTCAGGTAGTCGTTGACCGGGTTCATCTTGAGCATCACGACCTGGTTTTCGATGAACAGCTTTTGAAACGCGTCGAGCGGAGAAATGGCTGCAATGTTGCCGGCACCAAGCACGAGGGCGACGGTGCCGCTGCGCTGGCTGATCGGCACGTCGTACGCCACTGCTGCATGTTCAGCTATATTGGCCTCGGAGACGTCGCGTTGCATCCAAGCCTCGGCAGACACGCCAGACAACAGCAAGCTGTCCCAAACCGAATGCGGCATCAAACCAACTGCAACTTGGCCATTCTTGAGGCGTCGCATGGGCAGATGTGCAAGAAACTCCTTGTGCTCGATTTGCGCCAGGGTCTGCATCAGGCCATTGCAAGCCGCCATCACCGAGAACGGGCCGGTTATCCATTCCTCGCCCGCCAACGGTGAGCCGTGTGGGATGCGCTTTTTGCGTGCGGCGGTTTCGGCCCATCCCTGGGCGACTTGCATCAGCGACTGTTTGATGCGCCCGAGAATCATGATCCGATCGGCAATCGAAGTTCGTGCCCAATCGTTCTTGGCAGCGTCGAGCACCTGCAGATCCTGATCCAACGCTGCCTGCACCTCGGCGCTGAGTGTTTGATTGTTCTCCATTACGCAGACTCCGACCTGTCAGTGGCCAACAAACCTTTATAGGATTCCCGCAGCTTGTTCTTGAGCACCTTGCCGGTGCCACTTTGCGGCAATGCATCGACGAAGACGACCTCGTCCGGGATTTGCCAATCCGGCACTTTGCCCTTGAAGAAGGCCAGGACATCTGCGCCGGATACCGTTGCGCCCTCCTTCTTTACCGCAACCAGCACTGGCCGCTCATCCCACTTGGGGTGGGGTACGCCGATGGCGGCCGCATTGGCGATGGCCGGATGACCGATGGCGATGTTCTCGACCTCGACGGACGAAATCCATTCACCGCCGGACTTGATGATGTCTTTGGAGCGGTCGCGGATGACCAAGTAGCCGTCGGCGTCGATGGTGGCCACATCGCCGGTGTCGAACCAGCCGTCTGCGGTCAGGGCGCTGGCCGTGGCACCAAAGTAGGTGTCGACGACCCAGTGCCCCTTGATCTGCAAGCTGCCCTGCGTTTGCCCGTCGCACGGCAACACCGCCCCGACGTTGTCGGTCAGGCGCAGTTGGACGCCATAAGGGGGCCGGCCCTGCCCCAATCGCACTTTGTCTTGGCTTTGAGGGTCGAGTTGGGCGTGTCGGGCCAGTGGCTGGTTTAGCGTGCCCAGCGGGCTCGTTTCTGTCATGCCCCAGGCGTGTATCAATTCGACGTCGAATTCGTCGCGAAAGGCGGCCATCATCGAAGGCGGCAGCGCGGAGCCGCCGACGATGGAGCGCTTGAGGTTTTTGGGTTTGGTGCCGCGCGCCCGCAACGCCGCCAACAACCCCATCCAGATGGTGGGAACGCCGAGCGCCAGACTGACCTCCTCGGCATCGATCAGCGCCGCCAGGCTGGCACCGTCTAGGTTGGGGCCGGGCAGCACCAGCTTGGCGCCTTGTGCGGCCGCGATGTAGGGCACACCCCAGGCATTGACGTGGAACATCGGCACCACGGGCAGGACGGTGTCGCGCGCCGAAATCGCCAGTCCGTCCGGTTGATTGCCAGCCAGCGCATGCAGCAGGGTCGAGCGGTGGCTGTACAGGACGCCCTTGGGATGGCCGGTGGTGCCCGAGGTGTAGCACAGCGATGAAGGCAAGTCCTCGTCGAACGAGGGCCAAGACGCGTCATCGTCGCCCGTGGCGACGAGCTCGTCATAGAACTGCAGATCGGGCACCAAGGCCAGTGCCTCGCTCTCGCGCGGCCCCATGAGGATGAGGTGCTTGACCGTGTTCAGTGCCGGGCGCAACTTGGCCATGAGGGGCAGGAAGGTCCGATCGACGAACAGCACCCGATCTTCGGCGTGGTTGACGATGTAGGTGAGCGCCTCGAGCGACAGGCGGGGATTGAGGGTGTGGCACACCATGCCCGCACCCGAGACGCCGAAGTAGATTTCCAGATGGCGGCGATTGTTCCAGGCGATGGTGGCGCAGCGCTCGCCGGGTTGGATTCCCAGCTTGGTCAAGGCAGAGGACAGGCGTCTCGCATGGCATTCGACCTGAGCCCAAGTCGTTTTTTCTACACCGCCGGTGGTCTGGACCGAGACGATCTCGGTGCCCGCATGGTAGCGGGCGGCATGAGCAATCAAACTGGAGACGAGCAGCGACTCGCGCATCATTTTACCGAGCATTTTTGGCTCCTTTAGTGGTGGATTGAGTGGTGCTGAGGCCGCGCATGAGATCCGCCGCCCTTTCGGCGATCATGATCGTCGGGGCGTTGGTGTTGCCGCTGACCAGCGTCGGCATGACAGAGGCATCGACCACGCGCAGGCCCTGCAGGCCGCGCACCTTGAGCTCGGGGTCGACCACCGCCAAGGCGTCGGTACCCATTTTGCAGGTGCCGACCGGGTGGTAAATGGTGTCGGCGCGGGCGCGGATGTGCTGCTCCCATTGCGCATCGCTCATGCCGTCGGTGATGCCAAACAGTTCGCGGTAGCGGTACTTCTGCAGCGGCGGCGCCAGAAGGATGTCGCGCGTCACCTTGGCGCCGTAGATCAAGGCTTTCAGGTCGCGATCGTCGGACAGAAAGCGCAGATCGATGCCGGGATCGTCCAAGGGATCGGGCGACTGCAGGAACACCTCCCCGCGCGAGTGCGGACGCAGGTAGCAGACATGACACGAGAAGCCGTAGCCGGCGTGCAGCTTGCGTGCATGATCGTCGACGATGGAGACCACAAAGTGCAGTTGCAAATCCGGTCGGTCTACGCCCGGGGCGCTCTTGAAGAAGGCCGCCCCCTCGGCAAACGGTGTGGCCAGCAAACCGCTGCCGTCCTTGCGCCATTGGGCGATGTGGCGCAGCAGGTTCACCGTGCCCGCAAGACCGATGCCGAAGTTGTCGGTGTCCTTGCTCTTGAAGGCGTGGATGAAGTCCAGATGATCCTGCAGATTCTGGCCCACGCCCGGCAGCTCGTGCACCATGGGGATGCCATGGTGGGTGATGTCTTCTGGGCGTCCCACGCCGGAGAGCTGCAGGAGCTGCGGCGAGCCGAAGGCACCCGCCGCCACGATCACTTCGCGCGTCGCGCGGACTTCCTGCGTGTTCGCCCCTGCACGGTAGGCCACGCCGACGGCCCGTTTGCCTTCAAAAATGATCTTGGTCGCTCGCGTTTTGGTCTTGACCGTCAGGTTGGGCCGCTGGTTCATGATCGGATGCAGATACGCAGCGGCGGTGGAACAACGCTCGCCGCGGCGGGCGGCGTCGTGGAACTGCGTGACCTGGTACAGGCCTACGCCTTCGTTGGCGCCGTCGTTGAAATCGGCCCGTTCTGGTAGGCCACAATGCTTGGCCGCCTCGATGAAGGCATGGGTGATCGGGCGTGGGCTGCGCTGCTCCGAGACATGCAAGGGCCCGCCGCTCCCATGGAAGCGGCTCGATCCCCGCTCGTTGTTTTCAGACTTGATGAAATAGGGCAGGACCGATTCCCAGTCCCAGCCGTCACAACCCAAGCCTGCCCAATGGTCGTAGTCCTGCCGCTGACCCCGGATGTACAACATGGCGTTGATCGCCGACGAGCCGCCCAAGGCGCGTCCGCGTGGCTGGTAGCCCCGTCGGCCATTGAAGCCAGGCTGCGGCACGCTGTGCAGCGCCCAGTTGTTGATCTTGCCCTTGCCGGGCATCATGGCCACCATGCCGGCCGGGACGCGCACCACGAGGCCGTCGCCGCGGCCCCCGGCCTCCAGCAGACACACGCTGATGCTGGGGTCCTCGGTCAGCCTTGCGGCCAGAGTGGCGCCAGCAGATCCACCGCCAACGATGACGTAATCGAATTGCATAAGGTGAGCTCCATCGCGGGGCTAAGAGCCCCGGAAACGTTAAATAAGATCAGTTGAGGTGGTCGTGAGGCCGCTCAGTGGGCGGCGCTTGTGTTCCAGCGGCGCGGGTCGTAGTCCTGCAGTGCCTTGAGTCGGCTGCGCTGGTTGGCGCGCAGCGCCAGCGCCCGCTCCTCGGGTGTTGCGTAGCGCCGATCCCAATCGATCAGCTTGGGTGTCATCAAACGATGCCACAGCGGTGGAACTAGGGTGAGCAAGACGGTGGTCAAGTAACCGCCGACCATCATGGGGGCCTGTGGCAGAGGCATCAGGTCTTGGTAGGGCACCTCGCCCTGGGCATGGTGGTGCGAGTGCCGGCTGAGGTTGAACATCGCCCAAGAACTCATGCGGGCGTTGGTGTTCCACGAGTGGCGTGGCTGCACCGCCTGATCAGGGACGCGCACCATGCCGTAGTGCTCCATGTAGTTCACGATCTCGAGCAGCGACTTGCCGAACAGCGCGCATGCGGTAAAGACCAGTACCCCGACCCAGCCGGCCATCCAGCCGGCAACGACCAGCAGCAGCACGCTCATCAGCGCGCCTCGGAGGTAGGCGTTGTGCAGCGACCAGACGGCGCGGCGCCGGCGAATCAGACGCTCGGCTTCGATGCGCCAGGCGCTGATGTTGCCCTTGACGGTGGAAGCCACCACGTGGTAATAGACGTTGCGGCCGCGCGGGGCGGTGGCCGGGTCATGTTCGGTCGCGACGTAGCGGTGATGGCCGTAAACATGTTCAATGGAGAAGCCGGTGTCGAAACTGAAGGCCAGCAACCAGCGCCCGATGAGCAGCGAGGTGCGGTCCCAAGTCCGGTGTGTCAGTTCATGTCCCGTCAGCGTACCCAGGAAGCCGATCATGAAGCCGACGAGCACGCCGCCCGCTACGTGATGCCAAAAGCCCGTGTCGGCTCGTGCGGCCAGCACGTCATACCCCGTCAGTGCGCTGACCCAGGCACCAAAAGCCAAGGGGTCGCCCGGTGACAGGGTCCAAAGGTAGCTGAAACACACGAGGGCCAGCACGGGCAGCGCCAGCCACAGTTGCACGGTCAGGAGCCAAGGCGCACGGTACTTCGGGGTGCGGGTATCAGCGCCCAGCAACGCATCGCCGCCGATGTAGAACAGCAAAAAGGCCAGCAGCCCTAGGGAGGTGTAGAAGCCGCCGGCCAGAAGCGATACCACGGCACCTATGCCCACCAGATGCAATAGGGTGAACTTGAGGTAGTCCAGCACATTCGCTGGCACGCGCTCGGCTTCGGGCAAGCCGACGGTTCCATAAAAGCCGGTGTGCAACTTGGGTGCCTGGTCCACGAAGCGGTCAGCGTGCAGGTGCTCGTCTGGTATGCCGTGCTTCCTCAGCACGGCAATGGCCGCGTCGATCATGGCCGGCGGACCGCACAAGTAGGCCGATGTGGTGCCGCCCAATAGCTCTGGAATGTGCTCAGTCACCAGACCCGTGCGGCCCTCCCAAGGCTGCGAAGGGTCCACTTCCGACAGGACGGGCACGAAACGGAAATTGGGCCAACTGCGTTCATAGGCGGCCAGTTTGTCGAGAGCGTATAGGTCCCGCTGAGCGCGTGCGCCGAACAGCACCGTGACTGGGCGCTGGTCGCCGCGGTTCTTCATGTCCTGCAGCATCGCCAGGATGGGGGCTAGGCCGCTGCCGCCCGCAACCATGAGAATGGGGTCCCGGCCCTCACGCACCCAGAACTGGCCCCCAGGGCCACGCACCATCAGCGCTTCGCCCACCTGAGCGTTGTCAACTAGGTGGCCGGAAACACGGCCGCCGGGAACCCGGCGCACAGTAAAACTCACCAGGCGCTCATCGGTAGGTGCCGTCGAGAAGGAGTAGCTGCGTGAACTGTCTGACAGCGCGGACAGGGTGACTTCCGCATATTGGCCCGGTCGATAACGGATCGGCTTTGCCAGCTGGACATCGATGCGTGCGATGTCGTGTGTCAGTGGCTGCTTGCCCACGATCACGCCTTGCACCGTTTGGTTTTCGATCGAGCTTTCTTGCTCCAGTTCGATTTTGATATTGCCGCGCAGGCGGCTCTGGCAGGCGAGGATGTAGCCGTCGGCGATCTGCTTCTCCGACAGCAGGTAGGCGGTGTCGCTCAGCTCTTCGACCTTGCCCTCCTTGAGCTTGCACCGGCAGGTGCCGCAGCCGCCGACGCGACAGATGGAGGGGATGTTGATGTTTTGCCGCAGCGCGGCGAGCAGCAAGGTCTCGTCGGGCTGGACGAGGATGGTCTTGCCATTGATCACGGCCTCGTGCGAGGTCCGAAAAAGCGCAGAAAGCATCGAAACTGTCTCCTAGTAGTTGTAAGCGCAATCGATGATGCCATGGGGTCTCGAAAAGCGTGAGTGGCGATGCTGACAAATAGGGGTCATTTATTGCCATAGGCTGGTGCGATAACAATCGTTTAGGTCAAGTTTTGGCGTATTCGCCTTGAAACTAAGGGTAATTACTGAGATGGCGCTGCCGGTCAGCGCTGCTTTGGCAACTTGAAAAACGAATAATCGAATGGGTGGGTGGCCAGCGGGGCTGTGTGAGGCACGGGCTGCGCAAAAGTCGGCTCCCGACGCGCGTGGGCAGCGCAAGCCCCAGCAGCAGCACCCGCCGTGCAAATCCAGATAAAATTTGTCGGTCTTGTTGCGGCTGGCGTGGCTATGAAGACAATCTTCAAGCCGTCTTGTTGGGCGCACTGTATGCGGCCACAAGGGAAGGCGCCGGGGTGACCAACCGGCTCAACCGTTTGCCAACGGCAATGCCCATGAGCCTGATATTGGCGTATGGCCCGTCAACGCACAAAATACCCTGTTGGAAGCGGTTGCGTTCGTTTGCATAATTGCCATGATGAGATGGAGATCGAGCTGATGCATACCAGCATAGTACGGGTTACTTACTTGCGTCAGATCGCTGCGGCAGCACTCGATTTGGGTGTTGATGTGAAGTCATTGCTGTCTGAATCTGGCCTGCTGGAAGGCAATCTTGTCGATCCGACGGTCGAAATTCCGATCGAGAAATTCGGTGCATTCATTACTGCCGCCATAGCCTGTTCAGGGGCGGCCGGATTGGGTGTGCTGGCGGGTCGTCGCATGCCGCCCAGTAGCCACGGCTTGGTTGGCCTTGCGGCAATGACCAGCCGCAACATCCGCGAAGCCATGCAAATCATCGAACGCTTTGTCGGCCTGCGAACTGGCGTCATTGACATTCATACCCGCGTGGTCGATGGGATGCTCGAGGTGTACTTTGCGCCTGCGCCGGGTTTGGGTGCCGCAAGCAACCCGGTCACAGAAATATCGGTGGTGACCATCAAGTACGTAGCCGATGATTTGTTCCCGGATGTCAGCGCCTGTGCCAGGGCGAGCTTCGACTTTCCCGAGCCCCCCCACAGCAAGCTGGCGCGCGACATCTTCGGCTGCGAGGTTTTGTATGGGCAGGCTTGGTGCGGGCTCTCGTTCGCCCTTCCATTGGCAGAAGAGCTTTCCTCGAAACACGATCCCTTGGTGCAGGCAGAAGCCGTGCGCATCTGTGCCGAAGAGCTCAAAAAACTGCGCTCTAACGTAAGCACCAGAGCGAAGCTTGAAGACCTCATTACCGGGCAGAGTCCTTTGTTCCCAACGCTCGACACCTGCGCTGGGCTGCTCGGTACGACGCCGCGAACGCTGCATCGGAGGCTGGTCACGGAAGGCACATCGTATCGCGAAGTCGCGGAGTCGGTCCGGCACCGCTTGGCACTGGATCTGCTGCAAAAAAAAATTAGTGTCAAGCAAGTGGCCTACCTGCTGAACTACACCGACGTTGCGAACTTCAGACGGGCATTCAAGCGCTGGGAAGGTGTGGCCCCTTCCGATTGGCTGGGCAAAAACCTGAATTCCTAAGCTCGTGCATGGGTTTGGTCTCGACTGGGTTCGGCCTGCCCCTCAACGCCGCAGCGACGAGACCACGATGCCGGCCACGATCAGCCCAAAGGCGGCGACGTGGAAGGCTTGCGGGGGCTCGCGCAGCAGGGCGGCCGACATGAGCGCGGCCAGCAGCGGCGTCAGGTTGCTGAAGAACGCGGCCACGGTGGGGCCGGCGCGTTGCACCCCTTCGCCCCAGAAGCGGTAGGCGATCACGCCTGGCCCCAAGCCCACGAACACCAGCACCGCCAGCAGTGCCCAGCTCCAGTCGATCTGCGGCAAAGGGGTGCCGCTGGCCGCTGGCCACAAGACCCACTCGCCGGCGCTGAGCGCGGCCGACCAAAATAGGCCAAAAACGATTTGCGCCATCAAAAAGGCCGACCAGTCGGCGCGGATGGGGGCCGGTTCGTCGCGCCGTGTGAGCAGCCAGCTGTAGAGCGCCCAGGTGCAGGTGGCCAGCAGCATCCAAGCATCGCCCGGCACCAGTTGCAGCTCGAGTATGCGTTGCACTTGGCCCTGTGTGAGCACCACCAGCACGCCGAGCAGCGACAGCGCCGATCCCAGCAGCGCCTGGCGCGTGATGGCGGCGTTAAAGAACAGGCGCCCGATCAGCAGCATCCAGACCGGCATGCTGGCCGCCACCAGCGTGACGTTGATCGGCGTCGAGGTGTGCAGCGCCAGGTATTGCAGCGAGTTGTAGCCGGCAATCGCCAGCAGCCCGAGCAGGGCAAAGCGGCGCCAGTGCTGCCACAAACCGCTGTGGCGGCGCAACACCCAAGCCGCCAGCGGCAGCAAAATGGCCAAAGCCACCAACCAGCGCAGGAAGTTGAAGGTCATGGGCGGAATCCAGTCCGCCGCCAGACGGCCCACGACGGCGTTGCCAGCCCACAGCAACGGGGCGATGGTGAGCATGGCGGCGGTGCCCAAGGTCAGGGGCGCAAATGGTGTGGCAGACATCGTTGCGACTGTAACGCCTGCGCGCTCGCGGCCTTGGCAAGGGGTTTGCAGTGCCGGTTTTGGGCGCTGCTGATTTCGTGGCACCATTGGCGTTTTGGCCGCCAGCAATGCAAGCCTTTGGCTCCAGCCTTTGCGGTGCACACATTGCGCCGCTCGCTGGTGTGCCGGTATTGCCCCAACCCACTCATTTTCAGGAACCCCCCCCATGAGCACCACCCACAGCCGCGCCGTCGTGATCGAGCAAACCGGCGGCCCCGAGCAGATGCACCTGATCGAGGCCCCGGTGGGCGACCCAGGCCCGGGCGAGGTGCGCATCCGCCACCACGCCATCGGGCTCAACTACATCGACGTTTATCAGCGCAGCGGCCTGTACCCGCTGCCGCTGCCATTGCGCTTAGGCATGGAGGGCGCGGGCGTGATCGAGGCCGTGGGCGCGGGCGTGGAGCACCTGCAGGTCGGTGACCGCGCCGCCTACGCCAGCCAGCCGCCAGGCAGCTACTGCGACGCGCGCGTGCTGCCGGCCATGAACGTTTGCCGCCTGCCCGAGGACATCGGCTTTGAGCAGGGCGCGGCCATGATGCTCAAGGGCCTGACGGCCCAATACCTGCTGCGCCACTGCAAGCCGGTCGAGGGCTTGCAAGCGGGCGACTGGGTGCTGTTCCACGCGGCGGCGGGCGGCGTTGGGCTGATCGTTTGCCAGTGGGCGCGCGCGCTCGGCCTGCGCCTGATCGCCACTGCGGGCACGGACGAAAAATGCGCGCTGGCGCTGGCCAATGGGGCCGTGCACGCGATCAACTACCGGCACGAAAACGTGGCCGAACGCGTGCGCGCCCTGACTGCGGGCAGCGGCGTGAAGGTGGTCTATGACGGCGTGGGCAAAGACACCTGGGAGGGCTCGCTCGACAGCCTAGCGCCTTTTGGCCTGCTGGTGAGCTTTGGCAACGCCTCGGGCCCGGTGCCGGCCTTTGCCCCGGCGCTGCTGGCGGCCAAGGGCTCGGTCTATGTCACGCGCCAGACTCTGTTTCACCACATCACCAGCCGCGCGCGCACCCAAGCCATGGCCGACGAACTGTTTGCCGTGGTGGGCAGCGGGGCGGTGCAGATCCACGTCGAGCAGCGCTACCCGCTGGCGCAGGTGCAGCAGGCGCACCAAGCGCTGGAGGCGCGCCAGACCGTGGGCGCCACGGTGCTGTTGCCCTAAAGGCGGCGGCAGGGCGCCGTTGCGGGCGTCGTTGTGGGCGCCGTTGTGGGCGTTTTTGGGGTCTTGAAATCGCCATCCGTCGCCGCTAGATTGTGCCTGTGGCCGCAAGGGTTTGCGGCCCAACAAGGGTCTCATCAACCGCAGTGTCTAGCAAAGGAGTGCACGCATCATGAACCACCTGATTCCACGGGGCAGCCTGTTCGACGACTTTTTCAAAGACATGGCCTCGCCCGGTTTTTTCATCAAACCGCTGCACGGCGACGCGCTGCCGCAGTCGATCAAGGTCGATGTGAGCGAAACGCCGGAGGCCTACCAGGTGCAGGCCGAAATCCCGGGTGTGGCGCGTGAAGACATTCACGTCAACATCGATGGCAGCATCGTGAGCCTGCGCGCCGAGGTCCGGCAGCAGGACCGCCAGACCTCAGACGATAAACTGCTGCGCAGCGAGCGCTACTACGGCTCGGTGGCGCGCAGCTTTCAGTTGCCGCTCGAGATCGACGAGGCCGAGGCCAAAGCCAAGTACGAGCACGGCGTGTTGACGCTCACGCTGCCCAAGAAGCGCGGCCGCAGCGGCCAGCGGCTGACGATCGAGTGAGGGCGTCGGGGCCGGCGCACCAACTCAGGCGCGCGAGCGCCGCACGCGCCGGATTTCGTCGATGATGATACCGCACGCGCCCAGCGTGATCGCCATGTCGGCCAAGTTGAAGGTGGGAAAGTGGCCGCCGTGAAACACCGGCTGCAGCCAGCGGAAGTGAAAGTCGAGCATGTCGATCACGTGGCCGTGCAGCAGCCGGTCGATCAGGTTGCCGATGGCCCCGCCCATGATGCAAGCGATCGAAAAAGCAAACAGGCGCTGGCTGTGGTGCTTGTGCAGCAGCCATACGATGAAGGCGCTGGCCGCCACCGCCACCGCGCTCAGAAACCAGCGCTGCCAGCCACCGGCGTCGGCCAACAGCGAAAAGGCCGCGCCCGGGTTGTGGTGCCGCGTGAGGTTGAAAAACGAGCTGATGCGCAGCGCTTCGCCGTGGTCGAAGGTGGCGACGATGAGCGTTTTCGTGAACTGGTCGGCCAGCACGATGGCGGCGGCCAGCGCGAGCCAGAGCCAGAGGCTGGTGGGGGATGATTTGGCCATGGGGCGCTTTGTATAAAAAGGTGCAGCCTCTTAGGCTACGTGGCGCACTTCGCCGCTGCCGTACAGGTTGCTGGTGCAGCGGCCACAGAGCTCGGGGTGCGCCGGGTCGTGGCCCACGTCGTCGCGGTAATGCCAGCAGCGCGCGCACTTGGGGGCGCTGGCTGGGCGCACCTGCACCGCCAGCTGCGCGCCCGGCTGCAGCTCGACGGCCGAGACGATGAACACGAACTTGAGCTCGTCGCCTAGGCTGCGCAGCAGCGCCAAGTCTTCGGCGTCGAGCGTGAGCCTCAGGTTGGCTTGCAGCGAGGAGCCTAGGCTGCCGCTGCTGCGCACATCCTCGATCGCCTTGTTGACCACCGTGCGCAGCTCGCGCAGGCGGCCCCACTTGGCCAGCAAGGCCTGGTTGGGGCTGGGCAGCGGCAGGTAGGTCTCGGTGTAGATCGATTCGGTGTGGCCGACCAATTTCCACGCCTCCTCAGCGGTGAAGCTCAAAAACGGCGCCATCCAGCGCAGCAGCGCGTGCGTGATCTGGTGCAGTGCGGTCTGGGCGCTGCGCCGTGCCAGGCTCTTGGGGGCGCTGGTGTAGAGGCGGTCTTTGAGCACGTCGAGGTAGAAGGCGCCCAAGTCTTCGGAGCAATAGACTTGCAGCTTGGCGACCACGGGGTGGAATTCGTACTCTTGGTAGTGCGCCAGCACCTCGGCCTGCAAGGCGGCCGCGCGGCTCAGGGCGTAGCGGTCGATCTCCAGCAGTTCGGACTCGGGCACGCCGTCGGTGGCGGGGTCGAAGTCGCTGATGTTGGCGAGCAAAAAGCGCAGCGTGTTGCGCATGCGCCGGTAGGCATCGACCACGCGCGCCAGAATTTTGTCGTCGATCGCCAGATCGCCCGAATAATCGGTGGCCGCCACCCACAGGCGGATGATCTCGGCCCCGAGCTTGGAGCTGATCTGCTGCGGCGCCACCACGTTGCCCACGCTCTTGCTCATCTTGCGGCCTTGGCCATCGACGGTGAAGCCGTGCGTGAGCAGCCCCTTGTACGGCGCGCGGCCGTACAGGGCGCAGGCGGTGAGCAGCGAGCTGTGGAACCAGCCGCGATGCTGGTCGTGGCCTTCGAGGTAGAGGTCGGCCTCGGGGCCGTGCTCGTGCCCGGCGCCGGCGTGGCTGCCCTTGAGCACGGTGGTGTGGGTGGTGCCCGAGTCGAACCAGACTTCCAGAATGTCGCTGCTCTTGCTGTACTGCGCCGGGTTTGCGGTGTCGCCGATGCGCGCCAGAATCTCGGCCACGCCGAGCTGGCTCCAGGCCTCGATGCCGCCTTGCTGCACCACGTCGGCGGCCAGGTCGATGATCTCGAGCGTGCGCGGGTGCGGCTCGCCGGAGTCGATGTGCAGCAAAAAGGGCAGCGGCACGCCCCAAGAGCGCTGGCGGCTGATGCACCAGTCGGGCCGGTTGGCGATCATGTCGCGCAGCCGGGTGCGGCCGTTTTCGGGGTAAAAGCGCGTTTGCTCGATGGCTTGCAGCGCCGACTGGCGCAGCGTCTGCTCGGCGGCGTCTTGCGTGAACACGCCGCTGCCTGCGTCCATGCGCACGAACCACTGCGCGGCGGCGCGGTAGATCACCGGCGTTTTGTGGCGCCAGCAGTGCGGGTAGCTGTGGCTGATGGTCTCGGTGCCAAACAGCCGGCCGTGCGCGCGCAGGGTGTCGATGATCACCGAGCAGGCCTTCCAGATGTTGAGGCCGCCAAACAGGGGCAGCGCCTCGTCGTACTGGCCGTTGCCCTGCACCGGGTTGAGGATTTCGTCCAGCTTCAGGCCGTGGGCGACGCAGGAGTTGAAGTCTTCCACGCCATAGGCCGGGGCCGAGTGCACGATGCCGGTGCCGTCTTGGGCGGTGGCGTAGTCGGCCAGATAAATGGGGCTTGAGCGCTCGTAACCGGGGTGCACGTGCGCCAGCGGGTGCTGGAAATTGATCAGCTCCAGCGCCCGGCCGGGGGCGGTGGCGAGCACGCTGCCTTGCAACTGAAAGCGCACCAGGCATTTTTCCACCAGCGATTCGGCCAGCACCAGCAAGCCGCGCGGCGTGTGCACCAGCGCGTAGATCAGCTCGGGGTTGAGGTTCAGGGCCTGGTTGGCCGGAATGGTCCAGGCGGTGGTGGTCCAGATCACGGCGTACATGGGCTGGCGCGCAAGCTCGGCGGTATCCACGTGCGGCAGGCCGCTGTGGCCAAAGAAGGCGTGCAGCAGTTTGGCCGGTTCGGCGCACAAAAAGCCCACGTCCAGGCTCTGGCTTTGCTTGTCTTGGTACTCGATCTCGAACTCGGCCAGCGACGAACCGCAGTCAAAGCACCAATAGACGGGCTTGAGGCCACGGTAGACGAAGCCGCGCTCCATCACGCGCTTGAAGGCACGGATCTCGTGGGCTTCGGTGGCGAAGTCCATGGTTTTGTAGGGCTGGTCCCACTGGCCCAGCACGCCCAAGCGCTGGAAGTCGGCCATCTGCTGCGCGATCTGCTCGGTGGCGAAGGCGCGCGCCTTGGTCTGCATCTGATCGCGCGACAGCTTGCGGCCGTGCAGCTTTTCGATCGCGTTTTCGATCGGCAGGCCGTGGCAGTCCCAGCCGGGGATGTACTGCGCGTCAAAGCCGGCCAACTGGCGCGCCTTGACGATCATGTCTTTGAGCACCTTGTTGACCGCGTGCCCGATGTGGATCTGGCCGTTGGCGTAGGGCGGGCCGTCGTGCAAGATGAACTTGGGCGCACCCACGCGCGCGGCGCGCAGGCGCTGGTACAGGCCGTGCTCGTTCCACTCTTGCACCCAGCCCGGTTCGCGCTGCGGCAGGTTGCCGCGCATGGGAAAGGGCGTGTCGGGCAGGTTCAGCGTGGCGCTGTAGTCGGTCGGGGTGGCGTCTGGCATGGCAATGGCGGTAGGGGTGCGGTGAGCGGGCCGGCTGACAGAGAGGGTGCCGCGCCCGCCCCAAGGGGCGCGCTCAGGTGGGGGCTGCAGACCGGGCGGCAAACCAGGCGCGGGCGTCGGCGCAGTCTTGTGCGATGCCGCGTGTGAGGGCCTCGAGGCCATCGTAGCGCAGCTCGTCGTGCAGTTTGTGCAGCAGTTCGACGCGAATGATTTTACCGTAGGCCTCACCCGGCGTGGTGGCGCTGCGCAGGGCCTGCTGCACGCGCTCGGGCCAGTCTAGGCAGTGGGTCTCTAGCAGCACGCGGCCGCCGTTGGCGTCGTTGGGGTCGAGCGAGGGCCGCACGCCAAGGTTGGCCACGCCGGGCAGCGGCGGTGCCGCCGGGTCTGGGTCCAGCCCGTGCACTTGCACCACGAAAATGCCGCTGGCGGCGGGCTTCCAGTGGTCAAAGCGCAGGTTCAGGGTGCGAAAGCCGTCGTCGGCCCCGCTGGCCGACGCGCCCAGCGCGCGCCCAAGCTTGCGCCCATGCACCACGTGGCCGCTGATGGCGTAGGGCCGGCCCAGCAGGGCGGCCACATCGGTCATGCGGCCAGCGGCCAGCGCCTCGCGCACCTCGGAGCTGGAGACGCGCAGACCGTGCACCTCGTAGCTCATCATGCGCGCCACGTCGAAGCCCTGGGCGCTGCCTGCGGCATCGAGCAGCGCGTAGTCGCCGCGGCGCTGGGCGCCAAAGCGGAAATCGTCGCCCACCAGCACGTAGCGCGCGCCCAGCGCCCCGATCAGCACCTGGTCGATGAAGGCCTGCGCCGGCAGCGTCGCCAAGCGCTCGTCAAAGGGCAGGATCACGCACCGCTCCACGCCGCAGCGGCGCAGCTCGTGCAGCTTGTCGCGCAAGGTGGCGATGCGCGCCGGGGCCAGATCGGGCTGGCGGTATTTTTGCGCGAAATAGTCGCGCGGGTGCGGCTCGAAAGTGAGGGCGCAACTGGGCAGGCCGCGGTGGCGCGCCTCATTGCCCAGCAGCGCCAGCATGGCTTGGTGGCCACGGTGCACGCCGTCGAAGTTGCCAATGGTGAGCGCGCAGCCCCCTTGGGAGCGGGTCTGGCGCAGCAGGTTGGCCATGCCTTGGATGATTTTCATGCGTAAAGGGTAAAGATTTGGGCCGGGTGTCGCCGAACCGCAACCAAAGCGCGCTATATTGACACAAACCCATCTGGGTTTCGCCTCTGCCCGCCGCTGCCTTGGCTCGGTTGCCGGTGGGCCGGGTTTCTGTGGTGGTTCGGGTGGCTGCGCGGCGCGTGGCGGCCAAGGCCAAAGCACGCGGAGGCAAGGTTTGGTGAAGGTCTTGAAATTGTCGGCACAGGGCGTGCCGCAGTCGTGGATCAGCCTAGAGCAGGCCGTGCTGCACTACGCAGCCGGCGAGGTGCGCTGGGAGGCGGGCCTGCGCGTGGCGCGGTTTCGGGGCGGTATCAACGCCGCCAGCGGGCTGCAGTCGGTGATCGAGGTCAACTCCATCATCGGCACGGTCGGCGTGCCCAACATCAACCCCTTCGAGCTCAAGCCCAGCCTGAACAACGAAAAACTGTTCGCCCGCGACCGCAGCCTGTGCGCCTACTGTGGCGACTCGTTCCCCGAATCGTTTCTCACGCGCGAGCACATCCGGCCGCTGGCCCAAAAAGGCGGCGACCAATGGATGAACGTGGTCACGGCCTGCCGCAGTTGCAACCACCGCAAGGGCAACCGCACGCCCGAACAAGCGCGCATGCCGCTGCTCTACACCCCCTACGTGCCCAGCTTGTGGGAGGACTTTATTTTGCGCAACCGCCGCATCTTGGCCGACCAGATGGAGTTTCTGGCCGCGCGCCTGCCACGCCACTCGCGGCTGCACGCCTGAGCACGGTGCAGCGCGAATTGGCCGGCCCGCAACCGCGCACCGATCCTATTGATCGATTAGACAAAACCAATCCCCGCACCCGATAGCCTCGGCCTACACTGTACGCACCTGTCCACCCCCCCCGTCCACTTTTTCAACCAGGAGATGAGACCATGACGACCGAATCCAAATGCCCTTTCCACGGTGCGCCCACCGCCCCGGCGGTGGCGGGCGTGCGCTCGAACCGCGACTGGTGGCCCGAGCAGCTCAATCTGCGCATCCTGCACCAGCACGGCTGCAAATCGAACCCGATGGGCAAAGACTTTGATTACAAAAAAGCCTTCGCCGAACTCGACCTCGACGCTGTGGTGCAAGACCTCAAGGCGCTGATGACCGACTCGCAAGACTGGTGGCCGGCCGACTACGGCCACTACGGCCCCTTCTTTATCCGCATGGCCTGGCACGCCGCCGGCACCTACCGCATCCACGACGGCCGCGGCGGTGCCGGCCACGGCGCGCAGCGTTTTGCCCCCGAGAACAGCTGGCCCGACAACGGCAACCTCGACAAGGCGCGGCGCCTGCTGTGGCCGATCAAGCAAAAGTACGGCAAGCACCTGTCGTGGGCCGATTTGCTCATCCTCACCGGCAACGTGGCGCTGGAGTCTATGGGCTTCAAGACCTTTGGCTTTGCCGGTGGCCGCCCCGACATCTGGGAGCCGCAGGACGACATCTGGTGGGGCCCCGAAACCGAGTGGCTGGGCGACAAGCGCTACAGCGGCGAGCGCGATCTGGCCAAACCGCTGGGCGCGGTGCAGATGGGCCTGATTTACGTCAACCCGCAGGGCCCCAACGGCGTGCCCGATGCGCTGGCCTCGGCGCGCGACATCCGCGAGACCTTCGCGCGCATGGCCATGAACGACGAGGAAACCGTGGCCTTGGTGGCCGGCGGCCACACCTTTGGCAAGGCGCACGGGGCCGGGCTGGAGTCGCACGTGGGGCGCGAGCCCGAAGGCGCGCCGATCGAGCAGCAGGGCTTGGGCTGGGCCAACAGCCTGGGCACGGGCAAGGGCGGCGACACCATCACCAGCGGCATCGAAGGCGCTTGGACCCCGACCCCGACGCAGTGGGACCACAGCTACTTCGAGATGCTGTTTGGCTACGACTGGAATCTGGTCAAGAGCCCGGCCGGCGCCTGGCAGTGGGAGCCGGTCAACGTGGCCGACAAAGACCTGGCCCCGGCCGCGCACGATCCATCCAAGCGCGTCAAGACCATGATGACCACCGCCGACTTGGCGCTGCGCTTCGACCCGGCCTACAACAAAATCGCGCGCCGCTTTCAGCAAAACCCGGCCGAGTTCGCCGACGCCTTTGCCCGCGCCTGGTTCAAGCTCACGCACCGCGACATGGGGCCGCGCGCGCGCTACCAGGGCAAGCTGGTGCCGCCCGAGGTCCTGATCTGGCAAGACCCGCTGCCGGCCGCCACGCAGCCGCTGATCGACGCCGCCGACGTGGCGGCGCTCAAAGCCCAGGTGCTGGCATCAAACCTGAGCGTGGCGCAACTGGTGGCCACGGCCTGGGGCGCGGCGAGCACCTTCCGCGGTTCCGACAAACGCGGAGGCGCCAACGGCGCGCGCATCCGGCTGGCGCCGCAAAAAGACTGGGCCGCCAACGACCCGGTGCAGCTCGCCAGCGTGCTGGCCCAACTCGAAGCCATCCAGCAGCGCTTCAACGCCAGTTCGGGCAAAAAAGTCTCGCTGGCCGACTTGATCGTGCTCGCTGGCGGCGCAGCGGTGGAGGCGGCGGCCAAGGCTGCGGGCCATGCCATTGAGGTGCCGTTTCACCCCGGGCGCACCGACGCGCTGCCCGAGCAAACCGATGTGGCCTCGTTTGCCGTGCTCGAGCCGCGCGCCGACGGCTTGCGCAACTACGCCGCTCCCGGCTGCGAAGCCCACGCCGCCGAGTTGCTGATCGACCGCGCGCAGCTGCTGACCCTGACCGCGCCCGAACTCACGGTGCTGGTGGGCGGCCTGCGCGTGCTCGGGGCCAACAGCGGCGGCAGCCGCCACGGCGTGTTCACGCAGCGCCCCGGCGTGCTCTCGACCGACTTCTACACCCAGTTGCTCGACATGGGCACGGTGTGGGCGCGTTCGGCCGCCAATCCGCACGTGCTCGAGGGCCGCTGCCGCAAGAGCGGCGCCCTGAAGTGGACCGCGACCGTGGCCGATCTGGTGTTTGGCTCCAACTCGCAACTGCGGGCCCTGGCCGAGGTCTATGCCGAGCGCGGCAACGAGCGCAAGTTCGTGCAGGACTTTGTCGCCGCTTGGGTCAAGGTGATGGAGCTGGACCGCTTCGACTTGCGTTGATACAGCGCACGGGCTCGGTGCGGTGGTGGCACCGGGTCCGCGCAAAGTGCTAGGATCTGCAACCGTTGTCAGCCACTTGGGTCGCTGGCAGCGGTTTTTTCTTTGGAGGCAACAATGGGCGAAGCTTTGGAGATGAGCGGCCTGCATCGCTGGCGTTTTTTTCGCAGTGGCGGCTTTGATCAGGTGCGCATCGAAACGTCGCAGGATTTGCGCAGCCTCGATCAGCTTGACCAAAAGCTGTGGGCCGTGCTCGCCTGCCCGACCAGTGGCCTCGAGTTCGACAGCCGCACGTTGCAGCGCATCGACACCGACGGCGACGGCAGCATCCGGGTGCCTGAGCTGCTGCACGCGGTGCGCTGGGTCTGTGAGCAGCTGCACAACCCACAGCTGCTGTTTCAACCCGGTGCCGACTTGCCGCTGGATGCGTTGCGCTCCGACACGGCAGCCGGGGCTTCCCTGTTTGCCGCCGCGCAGCAGGTGCTGCAGCGCCTGGGCAAAGCCACAGCCGAGCAGCTTTGCCTAGACGACCTGAGCGATCCGGCGCGCCTGTTTCCGCCCACACTGCCCAACGGTGACGGCGTGGTGCCGGCCGAGCTGGCCCCAGACGCCGCCTGCGCCGAGCTGATCGCGCACCTCATCGCCACCCAAGGCGCTCAGACCGACCGCAGCGGCCAGCCCGGGGCCACGCAAGCGGGCCTGACGGCCTTTTTGGAGCAGGCGCAGCAGGCGCTGGACTGGCACCTGAGCGCCCCGCACGGGCCGGGTACAGTGCCGCCAGAAGCGGCAACCAATGCGCCGCCGCTCTCGGGTTTACAGGAAGCGGCCGCCCTGCAAGCCTACGACGCCGTGCAGGCCAAGGTGGACGATTTTTTTACCCGCTGCCGGCTGCTCGACTTCGACCCCCGCGCCGAGGCGGCGCTCAACCCAGACGAGGCGCGCTACACCGAGATGGCCCCCCTCACCCTGCACGCAGCCAGCGCCGAACTGGCAGCCTTGCCGCTGGCTCGGGTGCAGCCGGGGGCCGCTCTGCCTCTGTGCGCAGGGGTCAACCCGGCGTGGCAGAGCCGCTTGGCCGCGCTGCGCGAGGTGGCGGTGCAACCGCTGCTGGGCGATTGCGAAGCGCTGACGTCCGCCCAGTGGGGCGATCTGGGAGCGCGCTTGGCCGACTGCCGCGCCTGGCTGGCGGCGCGCCCTGCCGGCACCTTGGCCGACTGGAGCCCGGCCGCGCTGCGCCAGTTGCTCGACGGCCAAGCGCCGGCCCGGCTGGCGGCCCTGATCGAACAAGACCGCAGCGCCGATGCCAGTGCCGCCGGCATCGAAGCGCTCGAGCTGCTGCTGCGGCTGCGCCGCGACCTCGTGCCGCTGCTGCGCAACTTCGTCAACCTGAGCGATTTTTACGGCCAGAAAGAGCCGGCCATCTTCCAAGCCGGCACGCTCTACATTGACCAGCGCAGCTGCACGCTGTGCCTGCGCGTGTCCGATCTGGAGCGCCACAGCGAATTGGCCCCGCTCTCGGGCGCCTACCTGCTCTACTGCGAATGCGTGCGCCCCGACGAGGAGCCAATCACCATCGTCGCTGCCCTCACCGGCGGCGACGCCGACGAGATGCTGGTGGCCGGGCGCAATGCGCTCTTTTACGACCGCCAAGGGCGCGACTGGAAGGCGCAGGTGCTGCGCGTGGTCGAGGCACCCATCAGCGTGCGGCAAGCGTTTTGGATGCCGTACCGGCGTTTGGCCCGATTCATCAGCGCCCAGGCGCAGCGTCTGGCGGCGGCGCGCGAGCAAAACGTCGAGGCCCAATCGGCAGCCGGGGCGGCGGCAGCGGTGCCGGGTGCGGCCGCGCCGGTGTCCGCGCAGGCCTTCGATATCGCGCGCTTTGCCGGCATTTTTGCCGCCATCGGCTTGGCGCTGGGGGCGCTGGGCACGGCGCTGGCCGCGATCATGAGCGGTTTTTTGCGCCTGCCGCTGTGGCAGATGCCGCTGGTGCTGGTGGGTCTGCTGCTGCTGATTTCCGGCCCGGCGATGTTGTTGGCTTGGTTCAAGCTGCGCCAGCGCAACCTAGGCCCTTTGCTCGATGCCAACGGCTGGGCGGTCAACATCCGGGCGCGGCTCAACAT
>Ga0208242_100142_pt1 | contig 94170 bp, 104 predicted proteins | sample SubbioAug_CSW13A_FD_184825 | JGI IMG/M metagenome (GOLD analysis project Ga0208242, IMG submission 184825) | Serpentinite rock and fluid subsurface biosphere microbial communities from McLaughlin Reserve, California, USA - CR12Aug_CSW13A (SPAdes) | ecosystem: Environmental > Terrestrial > Deep... | reverse complement strand
CATCGGCCGCGCGGCGCGCAACCTCAACGGCCGCGCCATCCTCTACGCCGACCGCATCACCGATTCGATGAAAAAGGCCATCGACGAAACCGAACGCCGCCGCGCCAAGCAGATGGCCTTCAACGAAGCGCACGGCATCACCCCCAAGGGCGTGGTCAAGCGCATCAAGGACCTCATCGACGGCGTGTACAGCGAAAAAGCTGGCGAGGAGGCCAAGAAGCTGGCCCAGGCCCAGCAGCACCTGGCCGAGATCCAGGACATGAGCGAGAAAGACCTCGCCAAGGAAATCAAGCGCCTGGAGAAGCAGATGCTGGAGCACGCCCGCAACCTGGAGTTCGAGCAGGCCGCCCGGGTGCGCGACCAGCTGGCCCGGCTCAAAGACAAGGTGCTGGGCGCCCATGGCAGCGACAACGTGATCCCGCTGCGGCCCGCGGCCTGAGGCGATCCGCCTACCCTGTTTCGGGGAGGTGCCCCCTCTTGGTCTTCACCGACAATCTGCACATGCTCGACATCGCTCGTATCTACCTGATCGAAGACGACCGCACCATCCTTCACTTTCTGGAAGAAACGTTGAAGCTGAGACCGCACTGGAGGTTGGTGGGCCACTCGGACACCTTCGCCCACGCCCGGGTGATGGCGCCGCTCAGCAACGCCGATGTGTTTCTGGTCGATCTGGGCCTGCCCGACGGCCGGGGTGAAGACATGCTGCGCACGCTGGCGGTGACCAAGCCCGACGCGGAGCTGCTGGTGTTCACGGTCTTTGGCGACGAGTCCCGCCTGATCCATGCCTTGCAGTGCGGTGCCACCGGTTACGTGCTCAAGGGGTGCAGCAGCCAGGAACTGGTGGATGCCATCGAGCAGATCCGCGAGGGTGGGGCGCCCATTTCGCCGCTGCTGGCGCGCATGTTGCTCAAACAATTCCGGGCGCCCGATCCCTTTGGCGCCCCGGACGCCTCTGGTTCGCCGGTCGAGTGGCCGGAACTCTCGGACCGTGAAAGTGAGGTGCTCAAGCTGGTGGCGCAGGGCTATGTGAACAAAGAGATTGCCATCCGTTTGGGCATAGGCCCGGCCACGGTCAGCACGCACATCAAAAACCTGTACAAGAAACTGTCTGTGCACACCCGGGTGCAGGTGGTGCGGGTGGCGCAGGAGCGGGGGCTGATCTGATGCGGCGGCGCTCGGGTGGCGTGGCCAGGCGGCTGAAAGGCCGTGCCGTGCCTCACTACGTCTGGGTGGGGGCGCTGCTCGTCGGGTTGATGTTGGTGCTGCACTGGGTGTCACGCCCGACGGCCGAGCCGGGCCTGGTGAAGGTGACCACCGCCAACGCCCTGGTGCCCGACCTGGTTGGCGCGGTGGTCAAGCAAGTGACGTTACCGCACGTGCTTGACGACGAGGAAAGCCGCTGGCAGAAGCGGGTGGATTACGATCTGCCGTGGCCGGAGGCGTTGTCCTACGCCGACCGGGCGGAGGCCCGCCTTGGCCTCCTTCTGCCCCGTGTCGGTACCCGGTTCCGTGTCCTGCTCAATGGCCACGAGGTCGCCCAGGTGGGTTGGTACGCCGAAGCCGATCGCACCATCAACACCGCCTGGTTTCCCTACCTTGTGAACCTTCCTGCGGGATTGCTGGCCGAACGGCCCGAATACAACCGCCTGCAGGTACAAGTCCAGGGCCAATTGCTGGAGCGCAGTGGGCTTTGGCCGCTGCAGATCGGCGATTACGACCGGCTGTTTGTGCGCCACCGGTTGCTGGACCTGTGGCAGGTGATGGGCACCTGGATGATGACGGTCATTGCCTTGCTGATGGGTGTGATGTCATTGATGCTGTGGGCTGCCCTCAGAGAGCGCCTGTTCCTGCTCATGGCGGCTGCATCGTTTGCCCACATGGTCCGGCTCTGGCTGTCGGTGGTGCTTGAGCCACCCATGTCGTTCGAGCTGTACTTCTTCCTGCACCGCGCTTCGTTCACGCTCTACGTGGGCTTCTTCTGCCTGCTCATGGAAGAGCTGTTCGGCTTGCGGGTGCTCATCATCCGCTGGCTGTCCTACTTCCTGCTGGTCGTCGGGCCGCTGTGGATGGTGTGGATCCTGTACACGCAGCTGTACGATTTTTACCGCGTCTGGGCGGGGTTGTTGGCCTTGGTGGCAGCAACCAGCCTGACGATCATGTCGGTGCAACTGGTCCGCCATGGCCAGCTGAAGCAGGACCAGTTCCTGGTGTTGCTGGTCGCGCTGTTCACCCTGCTCACGGGGGTGCGCGACTTTCTGGTGGTACAGCTCAATTTCCCCGGCGAGGCCGATATCCGCTGGATGTCGGTTGGGGGGCTTGCCCTGATGCTGACGCTGGGCTGGGTGCTGCTGCAGCGGGCCACCGCGTCGGCACGCGAAGTTCACCGGCTGAACGACACCCTGGCCGAGAACGTGGCCCGGCGCGAGTCGGAGCTGCGCACTGCGTTCGAGCAGCTGCGCCTTTCAGAGCAACAGCGCGCGGTGGAGGGGGAGCGCAGGCGCTTGATGCGCGACATGCACGATGGCCTGGGCAGCCAACTGGTTCAGACCTTGAATGCCGTGCGCAGCAGCAACGGCCGGCTCGAGACCAGCGTGGTCGAGTCCATGATCCACCACGCGCTGGACGAGTTGCGCATGACCCTGGACTCCCTGGAGCCCATGGATGGCGACCTGCCCACCATCCTGGGCACCTTGCGCCAACGAGTCGCCCCCGCGCTGGAGGCGGCGTGCATCGAGCTGAGGTGGCAGGTGCAGGAGGTGCCACCTCTGCATCGGCTGGACGCCCGGGGCGTCATGCACCTGTTCCGCTGCGTGCAGGAGGTGTTTGCCAACGTGGTCAAGCACGCACAGGCCAGCCGGGTGACGGTGCGTACCTGGGCTGACGGGCAGCGTGTTTACCTGGCCGTGGAAGACGATGGTGTCGGCCTGCCGCCGCCCGAACAGCGTCGGCAGGGGCGGGGCCTGAACAACATCCACCTCCGGGCCGAAAAACTGGGCGCCCAAGTGCGCTTTTATCCGACCTGGCCTGGAACCGGCGTCGAATTCTCCTTTCCAATCCAGCACCCGGGTGTCAATCCGTCGTCCGACTGGGCGCGGCTCTGACCGCCGGCGCCGGCCTTGTAGGCCCCGCATGGGAGCGATGGCCGATCAAATCAGTCAACTTTTGGTATACTCGATCAAAACAGTCAGGAATCCACGGATTGCTGACCATCATCAAAAGGCTTGCGCCGGGTGGGTGGAAAAACAGCTGACCCGTTGTTGGGTTGGCCTTTCGGAAGTGCCATACCAGTTAGGAGCTCGTCATGCGCCTCACGACCAAAGGGCGGTTTGCCGTCACCGCAATGATTGACCTGGCCTTGCGTCAGGCCAGTGGACCGGTCACGCTGGCTGCCATCAGCCAGCGCCAACACATTTCGCTGTCTTATCTGGAACAGCTGTTCGGCAAGCTGCGCCGTCACGATCTGGTGGAGTCCACCCGCGGCCCTGGGGGTGGTTATACGCTCGGGCGCAAGGCGTCCGACATCACGGTCGCCGACATCATCGTGTCGGTCGACGAGCCCATTGACGCGACCCAGTGTGGCGGCAAGGAGAACTGCCTGGGCGAAGGTTCTCGCTGCATGACGCACGAGCTCTGGGCGCAACTCAATGCCAAGATGGTGGACTTTCTCGACTCCATTACGCTGCAGAAGCTGGTCGACGACCAGTTGGCCAAGGGCGTGGTCGTGGAAAACATGCCCACCATCAAGCGGGCCATCTCGTCCACCCCGGTGGTCAAGCCGATCCGTGTCAACGCCCCGAACTCGGTCTTCGCCCTCGGGGCAGTGGCCAACAAGTAAGTCCTGTCCATACGCACACCGTCACCGCACACACCATGAGCACGACACCGCATTTTCCGATTTACATGGACTACAGCGCCACCAATCCCTGCGACCCGCGCGTCGTGGACAAGATGGTGCCCTGGCTGTATGAGCATTTCGGCAATCCCGCCTCGCGCAGCCACGCCTGGGGCTGGGAGGCCGAAAAGGCCGTGGAGAATGCGCGCGAGCAGGTCGCCGCGCTCATCGGTGCCGACCCTCGCGAGATCGTGTGGACCAGCGGAGCCACCGAGTCCAACAACCTGGCACTCAAGGGCGCTGCGCACTTCTACCAAGGCAAGGGCAAGCACCTCATCACCGTCAAGACCGAGCACAAGGCCGTGCTCGACACCTGCCGCCACCTGGAGCGTGAAGGCTTTGAGGTGACCTACCTGGACGTGCAAGCCGACGGCCTGGTGAACCTGGACGCCTTCCGCGACGCCATCCGCCCCGACACCATCCTGGCCAGCGTGATGTTCGTGAACAACGAGATCGGCGTGATCCAGGACATCGCCGCGCTGGGCGCCATCTGCCGTGAGAAGGGTGTGCTCCTGCATGTCGACGCCGCCCAGGCCACCGGCCGCGTGGACATCGATCTGGCCACGCTGCCCGTGGACCTGATGAGCCTGACCAGCCACAAAACCTACGGCCCCAAGGGCATTGGCGCCCTGTACGTGCGCCGCAAGCCGCGCGTGCGCATCGAGGCGCAGATGCACGGTGGCGGTCACGAGCGCGGCATGCGCTCCGGCACGCTGCCCACCCACCAGATCGTGGGCATGGGCGAGGCCTACGCCATCGCCAAGGCCGAGATGCACACCGAACTGCCGCGCATCCAGGCGCTGCACGACCGCCTGCTGGCCGGCCTGTCCACCATCGAAGAAGCGTTCATCAACGGCCACGCCACCCAGCGCGTGCCGCACAACCTGAACATGAGCTTCAACTTCGTGGAAGGCGAATCGCTCATCATGGGCATCAAGGGCGTGGCGGTGTCCAGCGGGTCTGCCTGTACCTCGGCCAGCTTGGAGCCCAGCTACGTGCTTCGCGCCTTGGGTCGCAGCGACGAACTCGCCCACAGCAGCCTGCGCATGACGATTGGCCGCTGGACGACGGAACAGGAGATCGATTACGCGGTCCAATCCATCAAGGACAACGTCGCAAAACTGCGCGAGCTCTCCCCGCTGTGGGAGATGTACAAGGACGGTATCGATCTGTCCACCATCCAGTGGGCAGCGCATTGAAGGAGTAACACCATGGCATACAGCGACAAGGTCATCGACCACTATGAAAACCCCCGCAACGTCGGCAGCTTTGAAAAGGGCGACGACACGGTTGGCACCGGCATGGTGGGTGCGCCTGCCTGCGGCGACGTGATGAAGCTGCAGATCAAGGTGAACCCGAGCACCGGCGTCATCGAGGACGCGCGCTTCAAGACCTATGGCTGCGGTTCGGCCATCGCCTCCAGCTCCCTGGTGACCGAATGGGTCAAGGGCAAGACGCTGGACGAGGCCGCGCAGATCAAGAACAGCGAGATTGCCGAAGAACTGGCCCTGCCGCCGGTGAAAATCCACTGCTCCATCCTGGCCGAAGACGCCATCAAGGCCGCGGTGGACGACTACAAGAAGAAGCACGCTCACTGAGAAAGCCGAACGACACCATGTCCGTCACCGTTACCGAAGCCGCTGCCAAGCACGTGACCAAATACCTGGCCCGCCGGGGCAAGGGTGTGGGGGTGCGCCTGGGCGTGAAGACCACTGGCTGCTCTGGCCTGGCCTACAAGCTGGAGTACGCGGACGAGGTGGCTCCCGAGGACGTGGTGTTCGAGGACCGGGGCATCAAGATCCTGGTGGACCCCAAGAGCATGGCCTACATCGACGGCACGCAGCTCGACTTCGTGCGCGAAGGCCTGAACGAAGGCTTCAAGTTCAACAACCCCAACGAACGCGACCGCTGCGGCTGTGGAGAGTCCTTCCGTGTCTGAGGCGCCTGCTGCGCCCCTCAACCTGCAGGACCACGACTTCAAACTCTTCGGCCTGCCGGTACGCTTCGCCATCGACCGTGCCGAACTGGACGAACGCTGGAAGCAGCTGCAACGGCAGGTTCACCCTGACCGTTTTGCCGCCCAGGGCGCCGCCGCCCAACGTGTAGCCATGCAGTGGTCGGTTCGCATCAACGAGGCCTACCAGCGCCTGAAAGACCCCCTCAAGCGCGCCGCCTACTGGTGCGAACTGCAGGGCGTGCCAGTGAATGCTGAGAACAACACCGCCATGCCGGCAAGCTTTCTCATGCGGCAGATGGAGTGGCGCGAAGCGTTGGACGAAGCCGCCGACGCCGACGCGCTGGACGCCTTGCTGGCCGAGGCGCGCGATGCCCGACAGGAGGCGCTGGCCACCCTGACGCAATTGATAGACGAAGAAGCCAACCCCGCGGCAGCCGTGCAGCAAGTGCGTGCGCTGATGTTCGTGGAGCGCTTCACGGAAGAAGTACACCAGCGCCTTGAACGCCTGGAATCCTGACCATGGCTTTGTTGCAGATTTCCGAACCCGGCCAGACGCCGGACCCGCACCAGCGCCGCATTGCGGTGGGCATCGACCTGGGCACCACACATTCGCTGGTGGCTGCCGTGCGCCATGGCGTGCCGGAGTGCCTGCCCGACGAGCAGGGCAGGGTGATACTGCCCAGTGTGGTGCGCTACCTGGGCAACGGGCAGGGCAGCGGCCGCCAGATCGGCTTCGACGCGCTCGCCGCGCAGGCCGAGGACCCGCACAACACCATCAGCTCTGTGAAGCGGCTGATGGGCCGCAAGCTGGCCGACCTGCAGGGGCAGGGCGTGGCGGCACAACTGCCTTACGAGGTGGTGGACGGCCCCGGCATGGCTGCCGTGCGCACCGTGGCGGGAGACAAGTCGCCCGTGGAGGTGAGCGCCGAGATTCTGGCCACTCTGCGCTTCCGCGCCGAAGACACCTTCGACGACGACCTGTTCGGCGCCGTGATCACGGTGCCCGCCTATTTCGACGACGCCCAGCGCCAGGCGACCAAGGACGCGGCCCAGATGGCCGGACTGAACGTGTTGCGCCTGATCAACGAACCCACCGCGGCTGCCATCGCCTATGGGCTGGATCAGGGCAGTGAAGGCGTCTACGCGGTGTACGATCTGGGCGGCGGCACCTTCGACGTGTCCATCCTGCGTCTGACGCGCGGCGTGTTCGAGGTGATGGCCACAGGGGGCGATTCCGCACTGGGTGGCGATGACTACGATCGCGCCCTGGCCGAATGGGCCCTGCAGCGCAGCGGCCTGGACGTGAGCACTGCCGACCTGAGCACGACCGAACGCGCCCACCTGCTGGCCGAGGCCCGCCGCGTGAAGGAAGCCCTGTCGGCGCATGCCGAGAGCGCCGAGACCGTGACGCTGAGCACCAACGTGCGCGGCCAGCCGCTGGCGGTGGGCATCTGCCACGCCGACTTTGCGAACGCCACCCAGCCTTTGACCCAACGCACCATGTCGGCCGTTCGCCGCGTGCTGCGCGACGCCCGGCTCGACAAGAGTGACATCCAGGGCGTGGTGATGGTGGGCGGCTCCACCCGCATGCCGGTCGTGCGCCAGGCCGTGCGCGAGCACTTTGGCCAGGAACCATTGACCAACCTGAACCCCGACGAGGTGGTGGCCCTGGGGGCGGCCGTGCAGGCCAACCAGCTGGCAGGCAACAACCCCGATGGCGAGCTGCTGCTGCTCGACGTGATTCCGCTGTCGCTGGGTATCGAGACCATGGGCGGGCTGGTGGAGCGCATCGTGCCGCGCAACACCACCATACCCACCGCGCTGGCCCAAGACTTCACCACCTTCAAGGACGGCCAGACCGCCCTGGCGCTGCACGTGGTGCAGGGCGAGCGCGACCTGGTGGCCGATTGCCGCAGCCTCGCCCGCTTCGAGCTGCGCGGCATTCCGCCCATGGCGGCGGGTGCCGCACGCATTCGCGTGACCTTCACCGTGGACGCCGACGGCCTGCTCACCGTGACCGCGCGCGAGCAGGGCACGGGGGTGGAGGCGCGCATCGATGTGAAACCCTCTTACGGCCTGAGCGACGAACAGATTGCCGCCATGCTGCAGGACAGCTTTGCCACCGCCCAGCAGGACATGCAGGCCCGCGCCCTCGTGGAGGCGCGCGTCGAAGCCGAGCGTATGCTCGACGCCACGCACAGTGCCCTTGCGGCAGACGGCGACCTGCTGAATGGCGAGGAGCGTGCGGCCATTGATGGCCTGATGCAGGCGGTCGTCGCTGCACGTGAGCTGACCGATGCCGGCGCGATCGAGGCCGCGACCGAAGCCCTGGCCAAAGGTACCGAGCCCTTCGCCGCGATGCGCATGAACCGCAGCATTGCCCAGGCCCTGGCTGGCCAGAACGTGGAGAATCTCTGACATGCCCACCATCAAGGTATTGCCGCACCCCGAACTCTGCCCACAGGGGGCCGAGTTCCAAGCCCTGTCGGGCACCACCGTCTGCGAAGCGTTGCTCGACCATGACATCGAAATCGAGCACGCCTGCGACATGAGCTGCGCCTGCACCACCTGCCACGTGATCGTGCGCCAGGGCTTCGACTCGCTCAACGAAGCGACCGAAGAGGAGGACGACCTGCTCGACAAGGCCTGGGGGTTGGAGCCCCAGTCGCGCCTGAGCTGTCAGGCCCGGCTGGCCAAGCAAGACCTCGTGATCGAAATCCCGCGCTACACCATCAACCACGCCCGCGAGCACCACTGAGCCATGCGCCAGATCGTCCTCGACACCGAAACCACCGGCCTGTCGGCGCTCGACGGCGACCGAATCATCGAAATTGGCTGCGTGGAGTTGCTCAACCGCAAGCTCACCGGTAACAACCGCCACTTCTACCTCAATCCAGAAGACCGGGACATTCACGAAGATGCGCAGCGGGTGCACGGCATCTCCATGGAGTTTCTGGCGGACAAGCCCAAGTTCGCCGAGGTGGCTGCCGACCTGCTCGACTACCTCGCCGGTGCCGAGCTGATCATCCACAACGCGCCGTTCGACATCGGTTTTCTTGATGAAGAATTCCGTCGCCTGGGTCACGGGCCGACGCGGCAGCTGGTGGGTGGCGTGATCGACACCCTGGTCATGGCCAAGGAGATGTTCCCGGGCAAGCGCAATGGCTTGGACGCCTTGTGCGACCGCCTCGGCGTCGACAACTCGGGGCGTACCCTGCACGGCGCGCTCCTCGACGCCGAGCTGCTGGCCGATGTGTACATCAACCTGACCCGGGGGCAGGATGCCCTGGTGATGGAAATCGACAGTGGCACGGCGGTGGACGGTGGGGTGACGCTGCTCGACTTGTCGCAGTTTGCCTTACCGGTGATCGGCGCCAACGAACAGGAGGCCGCGGCGCACGAGGCGTTGCTGGCCGACCTTGACAAGGCCAGCAAGGGCAAGACCGTCTGGCGGGCCCTGGCCGCGGCGTAATTTCTGTTGTCCGTTTTTAAAAACGAGAGAAAGCGGTATATAATTTAAGGCTTGATGGGTGATTAGCTCAGCGGTAGAGCACTGCCTTCACACGGCAGGGGTCACATGTTCGATCCATGTATCACCCACCATCCCGATTTCGGGTGATTAGCTCAGCGGTAGAGCACTGCCTTCACACGGCAGGGGTCACATGTTCGATCCATGTATCACCCACCAAACACCAAGCCCTGTCATGCAAATGCCAGGGCTTTTTGTATTTCGGTGTCCCGGTTTGTCAGGGAGGTGCAAGCGCCGTGTCAATAATTATGAATTCAATTTCTGTCGGGCCGATCATTGTTCGGCCTTCCGCCTTACGGAGACACCATGCCTGCCAGCGCCTCTTACGCCGACTTCTTCCGCCGTTCCATTGACGACCGTGACGCCTTCTGGACCGAACAGGCCCAGCTGATCGACTGGCACCAGCCCTTTCAGCGCGTCTGCAACTACGACAAGCCGCCGTTTGCCCGCTGGTTCGAAGGGGGGCAGACCAACCTGTGCCACAACGCCGTGGACCGGCACCTGAAGGACCGCGCCGACCAGAATGCGCTGATCTTCGTCTCTACCGAAACCGATACCGAAAAGGCCTACAGCTTCCGCGAACTGCATCAGGAGGTGCAGCGTTTTGCGGCCATCTACCAGGCCCTGGGGGTGAAGAAGGGCGATCGGGTGCTGATCTACATGCCGATGATCGCTGAGGCCTGCTTCGCCATGCTGGCAGCCGTGCGCATCGGCGCCATCCATTCGGTGGTGTTCGGTGGCTTTGCCAGCCATTCGCTGGCCAGCCGCATCGACGATGCCCAGCCCAAAGTCATCGTCAGCGCCGACGCCGGCATGCGTGGTGGCAAGGTCGTCCCTTACAAGCACCTGCTGGACGAGGCCATCAGCCTCTCGGCGCACAAACCCGCCAACGTCATCATGGTCAACCGGGGCCTGGCGGAACTGTCGCCTGTGGCTGGACGCGACGTGGACTACGCCTCCCTGCGCGCCCAGCACCTCGACGCCCAGGTGCCCTGTGAGTGGGTCGACAGCACCCACCCGAGCTACATCCTGTACACCAGTGGCACCACCGGCAAGCCCAAGGGTGTGCAGCGGGACACCGGCGGCTACGCCGTGGCCCTGGCCGCGTCCATGAAGCACATCTACATGGGCGAGCCGGGCGAAACCTACTTCTCCACGTCCGACATCGGCTGGGTGGTGGGGCACAGCTACATCATCTACGGCCCGCTCATCAACGGCATGGCCACCATCATGTACGAGGGCTTGCCCATCCGCCCCGACGCAGGCATCTGGTGGAGCCTGGTGGAAAAGTACAAGGTCAGCGTGATGTTCTCAGCCCCCACGGCGGCGCGGGTGCTCAAGAAGCAGGCCCCGGCCTACCTCACCAAGTACGACCTGTCCAGCCTCAAGGCCCTGTTCCTGGCCGGCGAGCCGCTCGACGAACCGACGGCCACCTGGATCGCCGACGCCATCCGCAAGCCCATCATCGACAACTACTGGCAGACCGAAACCGGTTGGCCCATCATGGCCATCTGCAATGGCATTGAAAAGGCCCCCACCAAGTTCGGCTCGCCGGGCAAGGCGGTGTATGGCTACGACGTGCGCCTGATCGATGAAACCACCGGCGAGGAAATCACCGAACCCAACAAGAAGGGGGTGATCGCTGTGGAAGGTCCCCTGCCGCCGGGCTGTTTGCAAACGGTCTGGGGCGATGACCAGCGTTATGTCAAGACCTACTGGTCCAGCATCCACGGCCGGACCATGTACAGCACCTTCGACTGGGGGGTCAAGGACGCAGATGGTTACTTCTTCATCCTGGGTCGGACCGACGACGTGATCAACGTGGCGGGCCACCGCCTGGGCACCCGCGAAATCGAGGAGAGCATCTCCAGCCACCCCAACGTGGCGGAGGTGGCGGTGGTCGGCGTGGCCGACCAGCTCAAGGGGCAGGTGGCGGTGGCGTTTGCCGTGCTCAAAGACCCGGCCCGGGCTGCCACACCCGAGGAGGCACTCAAGCTGGAGGGCGCCATCATGAAGGTGGTGGACGATCAGCTCGGTGCCGTGGCCCGTCCGGCCCGCGTGCGTTTCGTGCACGTGCTGCCCAAGACGCGCTCGGGCAAGCTGCTGCGCCGTGCCATCCAGGCGGTGTGCGAAGGGCGTGACCCTGGCGATCTGACGACCATGGACGACCCGGCGGCGCTGCAGCAGATCCGTGACTTGATGGCCTGACCCCGTTCATGTCCGCCACAGAGGCCGCGTCAGCGGCCTTTTTGTTTGGGCGCTCCAGGGAATTGCGCCGGGCAGGCTGTTCAGGGGGCGGGTTCGGCGGTATCATCTCAAGCATACGGTCAAGGGGTTGGTTATATATGCAGGAAATCATCGATACACCATCGGCGGGCGTGGAGAAGGCGCGGGTCTTCGAGCTGGCGGCTGAGCTGTTCGGGATCCTGGCCACGCCCATGCGGTTGCGCATCCTCAGCGCCCTGTGCGACAAGGAGAAGTCGGTGTCCGAGCTTCTCACCGAGATCGACACCACCCAGCCCAACCTTTCGCAGCATCTCAATTTGTTGTACCGCGCCGGGGTGCTGGCCAAGCGCAAAGAGGGCACCCAGGTCATCTACCGTGTCCAGAGCGAAAAAGCCGTGACGCTGTGTCGCACGGTGTGCACCCAGATCGCCATCGAAATGGACGAGCCGAGCGCCATTCCCGCCACCGACCGCCTTTCCCCGCGCGTCGCCAGCTGAGTTGCACGGGCCTACAATGGGCCTCATGCACTTGCCTCACTGCCGTTTTTGCCGAATCCTCTGCGCCGCGCTGCTGCCGCTCGCTCTGGCTGCCTGCGGCAGCCTCAACCTGGGCGTGAGCATTCCTGTGGGCCCTTATACCGGGGTCGGGGTCTCGGTGGGGACCGACGGGCGGGTGGGGGTCGGTGTCGGGGTTTCAGCCGGTGGCGGTACCGTGAGCGTGGGCACGTCCGGTCAGTTACCTGTCAAGAAACCGGACGACACTGAGGACAAGAAACAATAATTCAGGCCTGCGCGTTTGCAGGGTCCGCCTTCGCCCGACCGGTGGAGCGCCCAGGCTCGGAGACAAGCACAAAATCTTTGCCAGCTTTTCACGAACGATGGCACAATGTCGGGCTGCACAGGTCCTTCCAGTCACTGTCGCATCCGCCAACCGGTCCAGCCGTGTCGCGGAAGGTTTTTTCAACCAGCTAATGCTCCCTTCAGGGGGGCGGAGGTCAGCGGACTCATGAGCGAGACGAACAGCGTCTACGTTGCGTACAGCAACAACTCGTATCTCTTCGGCGGCAACGTGCCGTACGTGGAAGAGATGTACGAAAACTACCTGGCCGATCCGACCAGCGTGCCCGATTCGTGGCGTGCCTACTTCGATGCGCTGCAAAACGTGCCCGCCGTCGACGGCTCCGACGCCCGTGACGTTCCGCACCAGCCTGTCATCAACGCGTTTGCCGAGCGTGCCAAGCAGGGCGTGACCCAGGTGGTCATTGCCGCCGGTGCCGACTCCGACCTGGGCCGCAAGCGGGTGTCTACCCAGCAGTTGATTGCCGCCTACCGCAACGTGGGGCAGCGCTGGGCCGACCTCGACCCCCTCAAGCGCACTGAGCGCCCCTCCATTCCCGAGCTCGAGCCGTCGTTCTACGGCTTCAGCGACGCGGACCTGGAGACCGTGTTCAACACCAGCAACACCTTCTTCGGTCGCGAGACCATGCCGTTGCGCGAGCTGTTGAACGCCCTGCGCGAGACCTACTGCGGCACCATCGGCGCCGAGTACATGTACATCACCGACCAGGCCGAGAAGCGCTGGTGGCAGGAAAAGCTCGAGAGCGTCCGCAGCAAACCCAACTTTACGGCCGAGAAGAAAAAGCACATTCTCGAGCGCCTGACCGCGGCCGAAGGCCTGGAGCGGTTCCTCCACACCAAGTACGTGGGCCAGAAGCGCTTCTCGCTCGAAGGCGGCGAAAGCTTCATTGCCGCCATGGACGAGCTGATCCAGCAGGCCGGCACCAAGGGTGTGCAGGAAATCGTGATTGGCATGGCCCACCGCGGTCGCCTGAACGTGCTGGTCAACACCCTGGGCAAGATGCCCAAGGACCTGTTTGCCGAGTTCGAGCACACGGCACCCGAAGACCTGCCGGCCGGCGACGTGAAGTACCACCAGGGCTTCAGCTCTGATGTGTCCACCCCCGGTGGCCCGGTGCACCTGAGCCTGGCGTTCAACCCGTCGCACCTGGAAATCGTGAACCCGGTGGTGGAGGGTTCGGTGCGTGCCCGCATGGACCGCCGTGGCGATGCCCGTGGCGACCAGGTGTTGCCGGTGCTGGTGCACGGCGATGCCGCCTTCGCCGGTCAGGGCGTCAACCAGGAAACCCTGGCCCTGGCCCAAACCCGTGGTTACACCACGGGTGGCACGGTCCACCTCATCATCAACAACCAGATCGGATTCACCACCTCCGATCCGCGCGACCTGCGTTCGACCCTGTACTGCACCGACATCGTCAAGGGCGTCGAGTCGCCCGTGTTGCACGTCAATGGCGACGACCCCGAAGCCGTGGTGCTGGCGGTGCAGCTCGCCCTCGAGTACCGCATGGAGTTCCGCAAGGACGTGGTGGTCGACATCGTTTGCTTCCGCAAGCTCGGCCACAACGAGCAGGACACCCCGAGCCTGACGCAGCCGCTGATGTACAAGAAGATCGCGGCCCACCCCGGCACGCGCAAGCTGTACGGTGACAAGCTGATTGCCCAGGGCGTGCTCGAGGCCGACGGCCCCGACGTCATGGCCAAGACCTACCGCGCCGCGCTCGACGAAGGCCGTCATACCGTGGATCCGGTGCTGACCAACTTCAAGAGCAAGTACGCCGTCGACTGGATGCCCTTCCTGGGCAAAAAGTGGACCGATGTGGCCGACACCGCCATCCCGCTGACGGAGTGGAAGCGCCTGGCCGAGAAGATCACCACGCTGCCCGACACCGTCGCGCCTCACCAGTTGGTCAAGAAGGTGTATGCCGACCGCGCGGCCATGGGCCGTGGCGAGATCAACGTCGACTGGGGCATGGGCGAGCACATGGCGTTTGCGTCGCTGGTGGCGTCGGGCTACCCGGTGCGCCTGTCGGGCGAAGATTGCGGCCGTGGCACCTTCACGCACCGTCATGCCGTGATCCACGACCAGAACCGCGAGCGTTGGAACGAAGGTACGTACATTCCGCTGCAAAACGTGGCCGACAACCAGGCACCATTCGTCGTCATCGACTCCATCCTGTCGGAAGAGGCGGTGCTGGGTTTCGAGTACGGCTACGCGTCTGCCGACCCCAACACCCTGGTGATCTGGGAGGCCCAGTTCGGTGACTTCGCCAACGGCGCCCAGGTGGTGATCGACCAGTTCATCGCGTCGGGTGAAGTGAAGTGGGGCCGCCTGAACGGCATCACGCTGATGCTGCCGCACGGCTACGAGGGTCAAGGCCCCGAGCACTCGTCGGCCCGCGTCGAGCGCTTCATGCAGCTGGCCGCCGACACCAACATGCAGATCGTGCAGCCCACCACGGCCAGCCAGATCTTCCACGTGCTGCGCCGTCAGATGGTGCGCAACCTGCGCAAGCCGCTGATCATCTTCACGCCCAAGAGCCTGCTGCGCAACAAGGACGCCACGTCGCCGTTGAGCGAGTTCACCAAGGGCGGCTTCCAGACCGTGATCGGCGAACAGAACGCCGATGTGGTGAAGAACGCCGCCAAGGTCAAGCGCGTGATCGCCTGTTCGGGCAAGGTTTATTTCGATCTGGTCAAGAAGCGCGAGGAAAAGGGTGCAGACGACGTGGCCATCATCCGCGTCGAGCAGCTGTACCCGTTCCCGCACAAGGCCTTCGGTGCCGAGATGAAGAAGTACCCGAATGCGGTGGACGTGGTGTGGTGCCAGGACGAGCCGCAGAACCAGGGCGCCTGGTTCTTCGTGCAGCACAACATCCACGAAAACATGCTCGACGGCCAGCGCCTGGGCTACGCCGGACGTGCCGCTTCGGCCTCTCCGGCCGTGGGTTACGCCCACCTGCACCAGGACCAGCAGAAGCACCTCGTGGACGCGGCTTTCGCCAAGCTCAAGGGCTTCATCCTGACGAAGTAAGCACCCGAACAGAACAACGCATTCAAGGACAGTTACATCATGGCTATCGTAGAAGTCAAAGTGCCCCAGTTGTCGGAATCCGTGGCCGAGGCGACGCTGCTGCAATGGAAAAAGAAGGTGGGCGACACCGTGGCGGCCGATGAGATCCTGATCGAGATCGAAACCGACAAGGTGGTGCTGGAAGTGCCGGCACCGGGCGCTGGCGTGTTGGCGGAACTGGTGGTGGGCGACGGTGGTACCGTCGTGTCCGACCAGCTCATCGCCCGCATCGACACCGACGGCAAGGTGGCTGCTGCTGCCCCGGCAGCGGCCCCTGCCGCAGCCGCGGCTGCCGCCCCGGCTGCGGCGGCCAGCGCTGCCAAGGACATGAGCGCTGTGGCCATGCCGGCCGCGGCCAAGCTGATGGCGGATAACAACCTGCTGCCCGGTTCGGTGGCTGGTACCGGCAAAGACGGTCGGGTGACCAAGGGTGACGTGCTCTCCGCCGTGGCGGCAGGGGCTGCCAAGCCCGCAGCGGCGCCGGCCGTGGCCATCCCCACCGGCGCACCGACCAAGGTGCTCCCGCAGGTGACGGCACCGTCGGTGGACCTCGGCAACCGCCCAGAGCAACGCGTGCCTATGAGCCGCCTGCGCGCCCGTGTGGCCGAGCGTCTGCTGCAGTCCCAATCGACCAATGCCATCCTGACCACCTTCAACGAGGTGAACATGGCCCCGGTCATGGACCTGCGCAAGCGCTTCCAGGACCAGTTCACCAAAGAGCATGGCGTCAAGCTGGGCTTCATGAGCTTCTTCGTCAAGGCCGCCGTGCACGCGCTGAAGAAGTTCCCGGTGCTCAACGCCTCGGTCGATGGCAACGACATCGTCTACCACGGTTACTTCGACATCGGTATCGCCGTGGGTTCGCCCCGTGGCCTGGTGGTGCCCATCCTGCGCAACGCAGACCAGATGAGCTTCGCCGACATCGAGAAGAAGATCGCGGAGTTCGGCAAGAAGGCCCAGGACGGCAAGCTGGGCATCGAAGAGATGACCGGCGGTACCTTCTCCATCTCCAACGGTGGCACCTTCGGCTCCATGCTGTCCACGCCCATCATCAACCCGCCGCAGTCGGCCATCCTGGGCGTGCACGCCACCAAGGACCGCGCCGTGGTGGAAAATGGGCAGGTGGTGGTGCGCCCCATCAACTACCTGGCCATGAGCTACGACCACCGCATCATCGACGGCCGCGAAGCCGTGCTGGGTCTGGTGGCGATGAAAGAGGCGCTGGAAGATCCGGCCCGCCTGCTGTTCAACATCTGACCGGCCCGTCAGTGAACACAACGCCCCTTCGGGGGCGTTTGTCCAACCTCACAGGAAAAGAACATGTCCCAAACTTTTGACGTTGTCGTGATCGGTGCCGGCCCCGGTGGTTACATCGCGGCCATCCGGGCGGCGCAGCTCGGCTTCAAGGTGGCCTGCATCGACGAATGGAAGAACGCCGCCGGTGGTCCCGCCCCGGGCGGTACCTGCACCAACGTGGGCTGCATCCCCTCCAAGGCGCTGTTGCAGTCGTCGGAGCATTTCGAGCACGCCACGCACCACTTTGCCGAGCATGGCATTTCCACCGGTACGGTGAAGATGGACGTGGCGAAGATGATCGCCCGCAAGGACACCGTCGTGAAGCAGAACAACGACGGCATCCTGTACCTGTTCAAGAAGAACAAGGTCACCTTCTTCCATGGCCGCGGCTCGTTTGCCCGGGCCTTTGAAGGGGGTTATGAAGTGGCGGTCACCGGTGACAAGCCCGATACGCTGGTGGCCAAGCAGGTGGTGGTGGCCACCGGCTCCAGCGCCCGTGCGCTGCCGGGCGTGGCCTTCGACGAAGTCAACGTGCTGTCCAACGACGGTGCCTTGCGCATCGGCGCCGTGCCCAAGAAGCTGGCGTTGATCGGCTCCGGCGTGATCGGCCTTGAGATGGGTTCCGTCTGGCGCCGTCTGGGTGCCGAGGTGACGATCCTTGAAGGCCTGCCGACCTTCCTGGGAGCGGTGGACGAGCAGATCGCCAAGGAAGCCAAGAAGGCTTTCGACAAGCAGGGTCTGAAGATCGAGCTGGGCGTGAAGGTCGGCGAGGTCAAGGTGGCCAAGAAGGGCGTGAGCGTGGCCTACACCAACGCCAAGGGCGAAGCCCAGACGCTGGACGTGGACAAGCTGATCGTTTCCATCGGCCGCGTGCCCAACACCAACGGCCTGAACGCCGAGGCGGTGGGCCTCAAGCTCGACGAGCGCGGTGCCATCGTGGTGGACGAAGAGTGCAAGACCAACCTGCCCGGCGTGTGGGCGGTGGGCGACGTGGTGCGCGGCCCCATGCTGGCCCACAAGGCCGAGGAAGAGGGCGTGGCGGTCGCCGAGCGCATGGCTGGCCAGCATGGCCACGTGAACTTCAACACCATTCCCTGGGTGATCTACACCAGCCCTGAAATCGCCTGGGTGGGCCGCACCGAGCAGCAGCTCAAGGCCGACGGCGTGGCTTACAAGGCGGGCACTTTCCCGTTCATGGCCAACGGCCGCGCCCGTGCGCTGGGTGACACGACCGGCATGGTCAAGTTCCTGGCCGATGCCCAGACCGACGAAATCCTGGGTGTCCACATCGTGGGCCCGATGGCGTCCGAGCTGATCAGCGAGGCCGTGGTGGCGATGGAGTTCAAGGCCAGCGCCGAGGACATCGCCCGCATCTGCCACGCGCACCCGTCGCTGTCCGAAGCGACCAAGGAAGCCGCGCTGGCGGTGGACAAGCGCACGCTCAACTTCTGAGCGCATGGCGTCGCAGGGTGAAGGCACCGGCTTCGGGCCGGTGCGGCAGGCGTACGAAGCCGAGTTGGTGGCCCGTGGGTACACCAGCGACCCGGCACAGTTGCGTGCCGTCGAGGCGCTGGAGCGCTGCGCTGCGGAGTGGACACACTTCAAACGCCGGCGCTCCAACGCGCTCAAGAAGTTCATCAACCGCCTGCCCATCCCGCGCGGCGTGTACATGTACGGTGGGGTAGGGCGCGGCAAGAGCTTCCTGATGGACTGTTTCTTCAACGCAGTCCCGTTGCGGCGCAAGACGCGCCTGCATTTCCACGAGTTCATGCGCGAGGTGCACCGCGAGCTGGTGGACCTGCAGGGCACGGTCAACCCGATCGACGTGCTGGGCCAGCGCATGGCCAAGCGCTACCGGCTGATCTGTTTCGATGAGTTCCACGTGGCCGACGTGACCGACGCCATGATCCTGCACCGTGTGCTGGACGCGATGCAGAAGTACGGCATCGGCATGGTCACCACCAGCAACTTCCAGCCCGATGGGCTTTACCCCGACGGCCTGCACCGCGACCGCATCCTGCCGGCGATCGAGCTGCTCAAGCGTTCGATGGAAGTCATCAATGTGGACAACGGCACCGACTACCGTCGGCGCGTGCTCGAACACGTCAAGCTCTACCACTGCCCGCTCGGGCCCGAGACCGAAGCGGAAATGGAGGCCACGTTCAGCCGCCTGGCCGAAGCGCACGACGAGGATCCGGTGCTGCACATCGAGTCTCGCGACATCCGGGCCATCCGCCGTGCCGGGGGCGTGGTCTGGTTCGACTTCCGCACGCTGTGCGGCGGGCCCCGGTCGCAAAACGATTACCTGGAAATTGCCAGCCAGTTCCATACCGTGCTGGTCAGCAACGTGCCTTACATGCCGGTGAACATGGCTTCGCAGGCGCGGCGCTTCACCTGGCTGGTGGACGTGCTGTACGACCGCCGGGTCAAGCTGGTGCTGTCGGCCGCGGTGCCGGCCGAGCAGCTGTACACCGAAGGCCCGCTGGCCTACGAGTTCCCGCGCACGGTCTCGCGCCTGAATGAAATGCAGTCGCAGGAGTACCTGCTGCAGGAACGCCGGGATGTCGATACCGCCTTGACCTGACGCCGTGCGTGCGCGGACTCAGGCTGGCAACGGCTCCAGCCTCAGTACGATCAGGGAGAGGTTGTCGCCTCGGCCTTCCGCGCGCTCCCTGGCCTTGCCCACCAGGAACTCACAGGCGGTCCGTGGGGCCAGTCGGCTGGTGACTTGCCCGAGCTCCTGATCGGTGAAGTGGTGCCAGACGCCGTCGCTGCAGGCCAGCAGTGTGTCACCCGGTTGCAGGTCTCCCAGCAGGCGTTGGGACACCACCGGCGGGCTCTCTGTGCCCAGGCAATGCAGCAGCATGTTGCTGCGCGGGTCGTCGCGGGCCTGCTCTTCAGACAGTTCACCCCTGTCCACCAGCATCTGCACAAACGAGTGGTCGCGGGTGCGCGCGAGCACGTCGGCGCCACGGAACTGGTATAAGCGCGAATCGCCCGAATGCGTCCAGGCACATTCGCCGTTGGGCATCAACAGAAACATGGCCACCGTGCTGTGCGGCTCTTGTTCCGCAGAGACGGCTGTCAGCCGGATCACGGTGTGGGATTCCAGGGCGATCTGATTCAATAGCGTTTGCGGGACATCCGTGTTGGGGTCGAAACGTTCGAACAGCTGCTGGGCGGTCATCAGCACCTGCTCGGACGCCTTGCGTCCGCCACTGCGCCCTCCCATGCCATCGGCTACCACGCCCAGCACACAGCCTGGGTGGCGGGGGTGTGGGTACAACCCAACCTGGTCCTGCTGGTAATTGCGGTCACCCTGGTCCAGGCCGGTTGAGGCAACGATACGGTAGGCGATGCTCATGCGATGCGCAGTCTAGCCGACATTGGGCACGGCCCTGTTTGAAGGCGCCTGTGAGATATCCCATGCTGCTGTGGACAACTTTGTGCAAAAGTGCGTGGGGAATGCGCCGAAGCCTTGAAACACAAGGCCCCCATTGCGTTGCTGAGGATTTGAGCAAAAAGGTGAGGTGCCTTATAAATCAAATACTTAGCAAAAATTCGCGTTTGCAATGAAAACGCTTTGCTTTGTGCTAAGCGATCTTTGAAAGTGTGCATAAAGTACCCAGATTGGGCTTCGCAGGGCGGTCAGGCCTGGCTCTGCAGCTTGTCCTGGGTGCGGGTATCAAAGTCGCTCGCATCGTGCCGTTCATGAAGCTGCTGTGACGGGTCGCCGTGGGTGCGGTTGACCATCCGGCCGCGTTGCACCGCCGGCCGTTCAGCGATGGTGCGCGCCCAGCGAGCCACATGCGTGTACTCATGCACCTGCAGGAACTCTGCGGCGCCGTACAGCTGGCCGAGCGCCAGTACCCCGTACCACGGCCAAGCGGCCATGTCGGCAATGGTGTAGTCGTCGCCGGCCAGGTAGGGCGTTTCGGCCAGCCGCCGGTTCAACACGTCCATCTGCCGTTTGGCTTCCATGGCGTAGCGGTCGATGGCGTATTCGATCTTGACGGGCGCATACGCATAAAAATGCCCGAAACCACCCCCCAGCAATGGGGCGCTGCCCATCTGCCAGAACAGCCAAGACAGGCATTCGGTCCGCCGGGCGGGCTCGGTGGGCAGGAAGGCGCCAAACTTCTCGGCCAAGTACAGCAAGATGGCGCCCGACTCGAACACCCGCACCGGCTGCTGACCGCTGCGGTCCACCAGTGCCGGGATTTTGGAGTTCGGGTTGACCTCTACAAAGCCACTGCCAAATTGGTCACCCTCCTGGATGCGGATCAGCCAGGCGTCGTATTCCGCCCCAGCGTGACCGGCCGCCAGCAGTTCCTCCAGCATCACCGTGACCTTGACGCCGTTGGGCGTGCCCAGCGAGTACAGCTGCAGCGGGTGCCGACCAACGGGCAGGGCCTTGTCGTGCGTCGGGCCGGCAATGGGGCGATTGATGTTGGCGAACCGCCCCCCGTTGCCAGATTTCCAGACCCAGACGGCAGGGGGCGTGTACGGCGTGGCGGTGTCGGTCATGCAAGTTCCTCGTGTGGCAATTGCCCGCAGGATACGGGATTTTTTCGGGGGAGGTGGCGCCTTGGGTCTGGAGTTTCACACGCCCATCACAAACGGTTTGTATGGTCGATGCCGAGCTAGTGAAAGTGCGCGCCATGTACCGATGCCCTGACTGTCACCGACCCCTGTACGAAGACATGATCCACCATTGCGGGTGCGAGTCAGCAGCGCCCCGTACGGGGGAGCCGCCGCGTGCCGAACGGCTGACCTTGCAGCAACTGCTGCACTGGCAGGGCGACACGTCGGCGCCGATGCTGTTGCTGCTGATGTCGTTGCTGACGTTGATACCCGTGGCAGGCGCCGGGAACGTGATGGCGTTTGGCATGCTGGCCGTGGCGGCTGCGATGTGTCGGCGCCACGGCGGCCTCGCGTTGCCGCGGCGCGCATCCGCCTGGGCGTTGCCGCCGCGGTGGGCAACGGCGACACTGACGGCGCTGGAATGGGTACATCGGCGGGCGCGTCGGCACCTGCGACCGCGCTGGCCCGCGTGCCTGCACCAGGCCACCCGGTTCTGGTGGAGCGCCTGGATCGTGGTGATGGCACTCATCATTTTCTTGCCCATTCCACTGGGCAATGTGTTGCCCAGCCTGTGCCTCATCGCCATGAGTCTGGGCTGGATGTTCCGGGACGGCTTGGCGATGCTGGTATCGCTGCTGCTGGGCACCTCGGCCTTGGGGTACACGATCGCGTTGTGGCAGGCCACGGTGGCGGTGTTGGAGCGCTGGACGCTGTGGTAACGTACTGGGCTAGAGCCGGGCTCAGTTGCGTTCGGCTTGCCTGTCATGCCCCAATCTGTCGATTTCGCCCCCGATCGGCTGCTGAAGCTGGTCACCGTCTCCATGCCCTTCGGCAAGTACGAGGGCCGATTGATTGCGGACTTGCCCGGCCACTACCTCCACTGGTTTGCCCGCCAAGGTTTTCCGCCTGGTGAGCTTGGCCGGCTGCTCGCCTTGATGCAGACGCTCGATCACAATGGGCTGACGCACTTGCTGGCGCCGTTGCGGGGCAGGGCGGACGCCACGGAACCTCCCCATGCCAGAAACCGTTGAACTGAACATCCCATCCCACCTTCAGGCGGGCACCCTGCTGCGCCACTACAAAGGCGGGCTGTACCGGGTGGAAGGGGCTTGCCTCATCGAGGCGACGTTGGAGACCGGCATTCTGTATCGCCCGCAGCAGGGCGGTGCCACCGATGTTCTTTGGATGCGGCCGGCGGCCGCCTTTGATGAGTTGGTGGAAACGGAGCGGGGACCGGTGCGCCGCTTCAGCGCGCTACAGCAGGCCTAGACCCGCGTCTTTGGAAACGGTCGCGCGATGGCTGAGTGCACCAACAAAAAAGCCTAAGCAGGTTGGCTGCTTAGGCTTGTATTTGGCGGGAGGGCGTCATCCTCATGTTGTCCCTAAGCCATTGATGCACAAGCTTTTTCCAGTTTTGGACTCTACTCGTTACCCCGATCGTTACCCACAGCGTGCGGCGGGCCTCGATTTTAGGCTGTGTCTTGCACCTTCAGCCGCACCAGATCACCCGGCCAGCGCACCAGCCGGCGCAGCATGAAATAGTCCTTGACCGGGCGCACGCGGTACACAGCCAGCACGTCCACACCGGCATGGATGACGACGAAGTGCAAGGCGTGGCGCTCCCCGGTGGCCCGGTCGGTCTTGGCCTTGCTGGCCCAGCGGGCCTGCACTGGCGCTGCCGGTGCCTCGTCGGGGCTGCCCTTGCGGGCTTGGTGGTAGGCCACCAAAGCGCGGCGTTCAAGTTCTGACCGTTCCTCGGCGGTCGGTGTGCGGCCCGCATGGCGCGGCGCGGTGTCGGGGGTACTGTGAGTGGTGGACGGCATGGTGGGGGCTCCTGGGTCGGTCTGGTGGCGTTGTAGGCCCCTTGCGGGGCCTGGGTGGTTCACAACTTGCGCTTGGTGCGGTCGGCCCGCTCAGCGCCATCGGCGGGTGGCTCGGGTCGGTCGGTGTGTTGCAGGTAGTGGGCGCCCAGCTCCTCGCAGTGGTCGGCCAGCTTGACCAGCTCGGGGTCTTTGCTGCACCACGCTGCTATCAGCAGTTCTTCTATGCACCACTGCCCGCCCTCCATCGTGCCGCCATCGTCGGGCAGCGGGTCGGTAGTCACCCACACCGGAGGGCCTGCCAGGGTGGCGTCTAGCGCATCGTCAAGCGGTGCCGTGGCCAGCGATGCCATCCACATTTCGTAGCTGTAGAAAGATGCCCAGCTTTGCAGGCGGGCGGCCAGTTCGTGGTGGTTGAGTTGCATGTAAGGCTCCTTGGTTGGTTAGTTGAGCCTTCAGTTTGCCTATATAAATTAGTTTGGTCAAAACAAGAAAAATCAAGCCTTGACAGGGCCTGACGGGGTGCGCGGGGCGTCAGCGGGTTAGCTGGTGCGGGTGTGAGCGCGTTAGCAGGGGGTACCCCCACCGGGGGTGGGGACCACGACTTATGCCCCTCCCCCTTACCTAATAGGGCGGCTCTTGGTGGGAACCCGGTTTTGAAATCGGGTTTGTCACCTTTCGCCACTTTTGAGCTGTATTATGTAGCTGCTATGTGCAAAATATTTTGCCAGTGAGGTTGAGAGTGGCAGAGATTATTTGGGCAAGACCGTTGACCGATAATGAGGCAAGTTACTTCTATAAGAGTGACTTAGGAAAAAAACACCTCAATATGGGTGCCTTGGCAGTAATGGGGCTTGAAACACATCCAAGCATTCAAAAGCAAAACGTAAAACGATATTTTGATAGGACATACCTCGGTGGCGGGCAGTACTTTGATGATGCATTATCGTCTCCTCCGCTTCCTGTAGGAGGTAGAAAAACATCTATAAAATTCAGCGGTGAAGTTGCCTATATTTATTTACTGCAAGCTGCTGAGAAGTCGAACGTAGAGTTTATATACGATCAGGACTACCCAAGCTATAAATGGCCTCTATATTTCAAGGCTAAGTTCCTTGACGCCTTTGTTGATGGGTTTGATAGGGCCGAAAGTCTTCTGCAATCATGGCATCAAAGTCGACCATTAGCAGATAGGTGGTTCGGTGGGACGGCGCCACTCATAAATACACCGGAGGCCAGAAACATTCTAAAAGGCGTTCAGGATGTTTTTGCTAATTTTCGCCGTTAGCCAGTTGCTGGCTTTTTAACTCAAGTTACGAAGCCTTTTCAGCGCATCCGTAAACACCCGTTCGGCCTTGGCGTCGTCCGCTGCCAACTCGCGGTGTGCAGGCTTGTCACGCCACGTGGGGGTGATCCAGAGTGCGCCAGCCTCCCCCTCAGCCGCCGGGCGCTTGTAGCTCCAGTGCGCGAGCCGGCCCTTGTCGTCGGGGAACCACCCGCTGCCCTTGACCCATTCGACCGACTGCCCGTCGGCGTTTTGCTTGGGCTCTGGGAACTGCGGCGCCTGGGGAGTGTTGGGCACCCAGTCCACTTTCTGCACCAGTCCTGGGGGGATTTCCACGGGTTCGAACAGTGGTCGAGGTGCGGCGGGTTTCTTGTCAGTGGTCATGCAGTGTGCTCCCGTTGTCCGGGTCATTGTGCATCACTGCACGCCACCTTTCATCACTGCATCGTGCGGTGCCGTGTGCGCTCACCAATCGCAGAGTGCAGGATGTCGCGGGCATCCTCGGCTGCCGTCACCATGTCGCGTCCGTGGGTGATCCCATGTGCCGTGAAGGCTGCGCCCATCTTGGCGCAAACGCTGAACACCATGAGTAGCACCACCTCGCACGCGGTGTAGCCCGTTGTTGCCAGCAGCGCCTCTAAAGACGGAGGGCGGTTGCAGGCTTTGGCGTAGTGGTCCCCAAGGTTTCGCAGGTGTTCACTGAAGTCGGCTCCACCAGCCCGTACCAACTGCGCGTTGGCGTCGGCCGTGCGGGTCAGGATCGCGTCAATGTCGGTTCTGAAGTGCTCCATGTGCAGCGGTTGGCGCTTGTGCCAGATGCTGTCACGCACTGGGTAGGCGAACTTGTCAGCCAGTGCCAGCCGGGTGTGGTTCACGAGGGATACGCAATGGTCGGCAGCGGTGGATTCACGACCCGGGGTCAGTGCGGCTGCAACCTCGCGCAGGCGGCGGGGGTCGGGCTTGGTGTGCAGAAGTGAGTGAGTGGCCAACGCCATGTCACGGGGGGTGACAACCGACACGGTGCCGCTGGGGTAGTTGTACTCAAGGCGCACGGACTCGCTCTGCATGAACTGGTCATGGTCGGGCGTGGTTATGGTGACAGTCGTGGTCACGGTTCGGGTGATGGAGGGCATGGTGTGGGCCTTTCGTAGGGCTGTTGAGGAAACGGGTTACAGGTAGGAGTGGATCGGCGGGCGGCCACGGGGGCGGCGGGTGACTGGACTTCCGGGCGGCAGCCACAAGGTGGTGGGCTTACCGTTGACGCGGCGCAGGATGCGTTGCCACCCAAGGGCATGGAGGGCTGGGGCCAGCCGTTGCAGGTCGATGCCGGTGACGCGGTGCAGGGTGGCGGGTGTCAGGCATGGGGGTTTGGGGTGCGGCAGGGATGCCCACCACGTGGTGAACTGGGCCATTCGGCGGGCCAGGGTGCGGCGGAATTTGGCAGTGGTTGGGCGGGTCATCTGTGGTTCAAGCTGGTTTCGACAGGGTGCCGACAGGGTGCAAATCGCTTGCCTGTCGATCCAAGTTGTTGATTTATAAGAAAAAAATACCGTTTCGACAGGCAGACAGCGTGGACAGGCATATTTCGGGGTTCTCCCATCTCTCTGCACGTGTAGCCTCTCTTTCTCTTTTACTTTTTCTAAAGGAAAAGGGGGGGGGGCTTGCCTGTCACGTTGTCTGCCTGTCGAAAAAGTGCGTTTTCATAGGGAGACTTCCTCGACAGCGTGGCCACTCTTGCCTGTCGGCACCCTGTCGAATCTCGTGCGGGTTCACTCATCCAAAGCATCGGGGGACCATTCAAAACACGCCAGGGCGCGGCCGTTGTACTGGTTCTCCCGGTAGCTGATGCCCAGTCCGCGCAGTGTTGGCTGCACGCGCCGCAGGGCGTCCATGAGTGCCCGCTCGGTCTTGGGTATTGCGCGGTCCTTGTCCCACGGGTCGGGCTTGGGCAGTAGGTTCAGCAGAACACCCGGCCGCAGCGTTGCCCCGGTACCTTGGATAGTCGGAAACACAGCCGCAGGGCGGGGCCGCTGCAAGACCTCCCTCGGATGAGGCTCGGCATCATCGCGTGGCCACCCGCTCACAATGCGCAACGCATCCAGCAACCTCATTAAAAAAACGTCACCCGACGCGCTGCGGCGTGCCATGGAGTCGCGCATCTCGCCCACGATCTTCAGGAACGCACCCGCTTCGTACCCCGCTGCTGTCAGCATGGCTTCTCCTGTTTGGTCGAACGCCACCATACGGTGCGTCCACCCTTTGCGCTGGCGCACTTCCGGCAAGACCCGTAGTGATGCTGCCTTGAGGGTGTAAAGCGCACCCAGAAAGGCAGGACGCCTCTGTCGTATCAGTGCGCGCATCTCGTCTTCACTGATCACGTCAACGCCTTTTTCGCGGGGACCGAACTCCTCCCGCACGGTGCGCGTTTGCAGATCGTTCGCGTGACACACGGTGTTCACGGCCGCGATGTTCACCGGGCGGTGAATGTTCAGTACCACCGCCTTTTTCTGCTCCTGAAATTGCCGTGCCGTCAACGCTCCACCGGTTGAGGCAATGCACAGGACATCTGACGTAGTTCGGTCGAGCTGGCTAACGTTGTCCATCGCCAGTACATACTGCTGCTGTGCGGCGGCACCGATGTCTTCTGCCCGGTGCCCTGTGATGCGCAGACTGTCACCGCTGGGCGGGTCGATCATGTTGGTGTCATGCTCGGTTACCGTGGTTTTGCCCGATCCGGGCGGCCCTACCCGTTCAAAGATTGGGTGCGGCGTGTGCGGGTCTAGCCGGTCCAGCAAAACTGCCACTGCCAAAATGGCGCGGTGGATTGGTGTTCCGAACAAATCGCGGTAGTGCTTGAGGCAATGCGCGAACGCCTCGCGGGCGTCACCATGGAATGGCTCCGGGGTGGGGAGTTCTCCTGCGCCAGCACCACGGCGAAACAAGGGGACAGTGTCGAACTCCTCCACCACTTGCCAGCCGTTGGGGTCGATGCGAACGATTCGACCCGGCCCCAGATCGTGATAGGTTGCCTCCTCAGTGCGTGCAACGCGCAGGTGTATTTTCGTGAATACGCCGTTACGTCTAGCGGCACTGCGCAAACGGGCTTCAACAGAGGCTATCGCCTGCTGACTTGGAGGTTTTCCATTGGAGGTGGAAACCGTGCTCAAAATCAGGTCGCCCGCCTCCACGGTGCCCGACTCGAAAACGCTGCGGCAGCGTCGCCCGTCCCTCTGGTAGGTCTCAACGTAGTTGAGCACGCCGTTCTGGTCCACAAGCGCTTGTAAGGCACCTGTTGAAAGTGCGTGGTCAAGCGCCGCAGTGGCGCCGTCGGCTTTTTTTGCTTCGACGGCAACCCTGCCCAGCACAATAGGCGTTTTGATCTTGCTCTTGTGCTTGCACCGGCTGCAGGCGTCGGGGTTGTATTCCGCAAAGTATTCGCACGTGGTCGGCCCGGCGCTCCAGCCTTCCAGCTTGCGCTCCACTTCGTCGGGGTCGTACTCGGGGTGGTGGCGGCTCACCTCGTGGGCCAGTTCCTCAGCACCCGTGCAGTGCTTGACGATGCCCAGCAAGCCCCGCCAATAGGGCTCCTCCACGTGTGGCTGGTTGGCCGGCTCGGCGGCCCAGCGCACGGCCTCGCACTCAGCGCGGATCAGCTCAAAGTCCGCCGGGGTGTCGTCGTACTGGGGCAGGATGTCTGCGTTGACCGAAAGGTCGTAGCCTGTGCCCGACAGAGCGGGCAGCTCAACTTCAGCACCTCCCCCCGCCCGCACGATGCCCGCAAACTCATCCAGGCTGTACACCTTGGCGGTATGCGCCAAGACCTCCACGCGCCGGCCATTGGGGTGCAGAGTGCCCACCGGGCGCAGCACTCGGGCGTGGTCCTTGGTCACTGTCGCGTCTACCTTGAGCCCATGCCCCTTGCAGAACTTGTGAAAGGCCGTGGCCACCGGCCGCCACCTGTCGGGCGTCACGTCTGCATCCAGCACGTAGTACACGTGCAGCCCCTCACCACTGGATACCGTGATGCTGGGTGTCAGCCCCGTAGCCTGGGTGAACGCTTGAAACGCTGCCAGCGCCTGCTCTCGGTCCACATACACCTTGGCCGGGCCTTGGGTCTCCAGCTTCTTGGCGCCAGCGTCCAGGTCCAGCTTGAAGCAGCGCAACATGGCCACGTTCGCCTGGGTGCGGCCCTCGTAGTCCGGCAGCGGGGCCTTGAAGCTGGCCACAGCGTAGTAGATGTCCGTCCGGTCGCCCAATGACTCAATGACGGTTGCCAGTTCGTCGATAGTGGCGGCGTTGTGGTTTTTCTTGTCCTTGGCAGTCCACGCGGCATACGGGCCTTGCGCAGGTAACACCCTTGGCAGAAAATCACTAGGCGTCGGGCTCACAGGTTTGACCGTTGGCAGCGGGGCGGGTGCGGCAACACCTCCCGCTGTTTTGTTTTTCAGCTTTGCTGCAAGGCTGTAACTCACTGGCGCACCTCCACAGCCTGAACGTCCACCGTATCCACCTGCACCGCCTTGGTCGCGGGCTTGGTCGCGTGAATGAGGTTGATGCGGATGTTGGTCACCGGCAAGCCAGCGAACGGGTCTCTCTTGGCCAGTTCCTTGCGGTCTTCGTTTTCGATGATGCGCAGGGCGTGCTTCAGCAGGTCGGCGGCCTCCATGGTGTCCAGTTGGTCCAGGTCAGCATTGAATCGCTCCAGCACTCGGACAGCGAAGCGGCGTGCTTGAATTTCCAGGGTTCCGCCCCCCTGCTGCAACCTCAACCGCTCCGCACTGATAGCAGCGTCGTGTTGCTCAATGAAGGCCAGCGCCTCGGCCTCGGTCATATTCAGCAAGGCAGCAGCGGCGGCGAGTTCATCAGGGTTGGCCAGTGCCAGCAGTTCGATACGCTCCTGAACCCCGGCGCCTTTTGGCAGGGTCAGGTTAGGCATGGGTGGGCTCCTGCTTGGCGGCGTTGTTTTCCATCCAGCCAGCGGGGTCTGCAACCCAAGCCTGCACATCAGACATTCGCCAACGGGTGAACCTTGGCGCACGAATTACAGGCGCAGGGAATTTGCCTTTACGTACCAGAGCGTGCAGGTGGCTTCGCTTCATTCCGCCATGTCTCGCGGCGGTTTGAACGTCAATCAGTTGGTCGGGTAGTGTGTACTGGTCTGTCTTGAGCATTGGAGCAATCCAAAAGCCCGCCATTGAATGGGCGGTGGGTTTGTTTCGCTGCCGTTCGTCAAGGGCCAGTCGGCGTGTCTTGGGAGGGCTCCCCTCGTGGGGTGGCCCGGATTTGTCCTTTTTCAGGATTCCCGGGTTGGCCTAATAAGTTTATGTGCGGACGCACATACAGGCAAATGGACAGATGATGCGCTGAAGTAGTGGGTTAGTCCATGTTCGTCACTTTACGTTGCGGTTTGTTATTCCATCGACAACATTCCGCACCACTTAGTGCTGCCCCTGTAATTTAGAGGCGGTCCTTTATGCGAAAAAATTCTGAGAAAACCCACCTATGCCGCCAATTTCCTCAGCGGCACCACGTTGCCCCGCACCAGCCCGTCCAGATAGTCGGCCCATTCCTGCATCATCTTGGCCCGCTGGGGCAGGTACAGAGCGTGGTTGTAGGCGGCTGACACGGCGTTGCGCTCGGTGTGGGCCAGTTGCAGTTCGATGTGCGCATGGTCGTAGCCCTGCTCATGCAGCAACGTGGAGGCGATCCCTCTGAACCCGTGGCCGGTCATCTGGCCTTTGTAGCCCATGCGCTCCAGCGCTTGAAGGATGGTGTTGTTACTCATATGGCTGCGCGGGTTGCGCTCGCCTGGGAACACGTACTCCCGGTGGCCGCTGATTTCCTTCAACACCTCAAGCACCTGAACCGACTGCACGGACAGTGGCACCACGTGCGGGGTGCGCATCTTCATGCGTTCTGCGGGTATGTCCCACCGGTGGTTATCAAGGTCAATCTCTCCCCACTTGGCCCCGATCAGCTCGCCCGTGCGCACAAAGGTCAGCGCCATGAGTTTCATGGCCAGCCGGGTAATGGGGGTGCCTTGATAAGCCTCAATTTTGCGCAACAGGGTGGGGAGGTCGCGGGCGTCCACGCGGGCGTAATTGGTCTTTGGACGTGTCGGCAGCACGTCCGACGGTTTGATGTCCATGGCCGGATTTCGACTGGCCAGCCCGTGAGCGATGGCGTAGCGGAACACCTGACTGCACATCTGCAAACACCGCTTGGCAATGTCGAGTGCGCCCCGTGCGGCTACCGCTTTGGCCATGGCCACCAGTTCGGGGGCCTGAATCTCCGACACGGGCCGCCCCCCGATTTCAGGAAAAACGTTCTGCTCCAGCCGCCGGATGACGTACTGCACGTGGCTGTCACTGCGTGACACCTGCCAAGCCTGCCACCATTCCCGAGCTACTTTCTCGAACGTATGTTCGGCGCTGGCCAGCTTGGCGGCCTTTTCTTCGCGCTTGGCTTCGACTGGATCAATGCCGGCCGCAATCAGCTTTCGGGCAGCATCGCGCTTTTCCCTTGCTTCAGCCAGCCCGATGTCGGGATACTGGCCAAGGGAGGCGGTTTTTTCTTTGCCGTGGTGTCGGTAGCGCAGTTGCCAGAGCTTGGCCCCGGTGGGCCTGACAACCAGTTGCAGCCCTCGCTCGTCGGAGAGCTTGTACGCCTTTTCGGCTGGCTTGGCCTTGCGAATCGCAGTGTCAGAAAGCATCGACTACCCCTAAGTTGAGGGTAACGGCCCGCCTGGGGTGTGGGTAACGCTGTGGTTACCCGTTCCGTTACCCGCAGAAAACACCGGCTTCAAGCGTACCGAATTGGATGCATGAAGACAGAAAAGCCACACCGCAAGGGCGAAGCAGAGTCTTAGTTGGGTAGTTTTGGTGCTATGCAGACCGTTATGGTCTTAGCAATGGCGGAGAGGGCGTCCTCCGATTTCGAACTCATTGCCCCTTCAGGTAGCCTCATTTGTGCCTAGATTCTGATTTTTCTCCTGTGAGTGGTGGATTCGCGAGGCTTCACAGGGTATCATCAGGTCACATCTAAATTGATGGGTGTGATGATGGGTGAGAGGCAAGGGGTGCAAAAGTGGCCAGGCAATCTAAAGTTTTAAGCGCGTTTAGCGTGGCGAGGCTGAACACGCCCGGCCTGCACTTCGTTGGTGAGGTGCCGGGGCTGGCGCTCCAGGTACTTCCCACCGGGGCGAGGACTTGGATTCTGCGCATCATGATTGCTGGCAAGCGCCGCGACATGGGTCTAGGTGGTTTTCCTGCCGTGACGTTGGCCCAGGCGCGTGATGCCGCACGCAAGGCTCGCGCCAAGGTGAAAGAGGGTATCGACCCCATCGAAGAAGCCAGAGCCAACAGAAGCGCCTTGCTTGCCACCGCCGCTGCATCACTGTCCTTTGAAGACTGTGCAGACAGGTACATCAACGCCCAGAAGGCGGCTTGGAAGAATGCTAAGAGTGAGCAGCAGTGGCGCAACACGCTTGCAACCTACGCATACCCGGTAATGGGGAAGTTGCTTGTCAGAGACATTGGCACCGCGCATGTCCACGAGGTGTTGGAACCCATATGGACGACCAAGACCGAGACGGCCAGCCGTCTGCGGGGACGCATTGAGTCCGTGCTTGATTGGGCAACGGTTCGTGGCTACAGAACAGGTCTGAACCCGGCCCGATGGAAAGGCCATCTAGACAAGACGTTGCCAGCAGCCGGGAAGGTCGCCAAGAAGGAGCATCACCGGGCACTGGACATCTCAGAGCTTGGCTCCTTTATGGAGAAGTTGCGCCAGATGGATGGCACAGGTGCAAAGGCGCTTGAGTTCGCGATTCTGACCGCTGCTCGTTCGGGCGAGGTGCGCGGGGCAACTTGGGACGAAATCGACTTCAACGAGAAGGTCTGGACCGTGCCAGCATCCCGCATGAAGGCCAAGAAGGAGCATCGTGTGCCCCTCTCAAGTGCCGCCATTCAGTTGCTGAAAAGTCTGCCGCAAGTTGCGGGCGTGCCGTACATCTTTCCTGCTCAGCGAAAGGGAAAGAACGGTGGGATGGTGTCAGACATGACCCTGGTGCAAGTCGTCAGGCGCATCGGCGTGGACGCTGTGCCGCATGGCTTCCGTTCGACCTTCCGAGACTGGGTGGCCGAGCGCACAAATTACCCCAACGAAGTAGCCGAAATGGCCCTCGCTCACACCATCGAAAGCAAGGTGGAGGCTGCTTATCGTCGTGGAACGCTCTTCGCCAAACGCGCCCTCATGATGGAGGATTGGGCCGTCTTTTGCTCGCGCATCGAGACTGAAGGCGAGGTTGTTCACCTGTTCAAGTCAGCATGAAAACCGGCAAGCCCTGCGCCGGACTGAGCAGGGCAAAAAGCGGGGCCGGTGAGTGCAGGAACACTGCGCCAGCCCCTAACCATCATCAAATAGGAGTTTTGACAATGGCTAACAAGAATGTAAACCAGCCAGGCGACAAGGGCACCGTTCACCATCTGCAGGTCGAACTGGTTTCACCTTTCAGGATTCACATCGACGGCAAGTTGGTGTCGACCCACCACTCGGCTGAAGAAGCCCTTCAACGGTCGGTCGAAATGACGAAGGTCTGTCAGACGCTGCCATATTCTTCCAGCGTTGCGGAGGCGTTTATGGGGGACGTAGGGCATGCGTAACGATAGGGACGGCAGGCTGGGATTCGAACCGGCGCTGTGAGTTTTGCCCCCAGCTAGGCCCGCGAACCGAAAAGCGGGACACCTTCACCCGCCTGCTGGGGCACCCTTTGAAGGGCACCGGGAAGGGGTGCAAGTGAAAGAAATTGTTGTCATACCGAGCGACGTTGGGCATCTGAGTATTAGCCTGATGGCTGAACTCATGGCTTGCTGCCTATTTCCGAGCACGGACGAATCAAGCATGGCCATGCGTGAGGTGGCCCAGAAAAAACTACTTCCCGAGTTGCGCGAAGCAGCCAGAGATGGCAGCTTAAGAATCAGAGACCCGATTACCTTGGGGCCAATTGACTTTGGCAAAGATGGGCAAGACCCCATTGATGCACTTTTTCAAAAGCTAATAAATCCACCACTGGAAGTATGCGTAGCACTCACGCAAGACTTCATTGATTTTGCAGCCAAGCGTGGGTTGACCATCCATGGAGAGTTGCCTGCCAACAACGGCAACATGGGGCGCGTGGAGTTGGTCACTGCAACACCCGCCCAAAGTGAAGAGAAATCTTCTAGCGAAACATCGGATGACGAGACATTAGCAAGTCACATGGTGGATAGGAAGAACGATATTGTCAGTGGTTCATTCAAATTGCCGAATACTGATAGTGGGTTTAGTAAAAGCAGAAAGAAACGCCGCGACTTACTAACACCACTGATTGAGGCTGCTCAAAGAGATTGTGAAGACCCCTATGACGCACCTGCTGTGTGGACTGCACTGGTAAATTTTGCAGAGCAAGGGAAAAAACCATTTTTGGGTGTTACCGACGATGGTCTTAAGTGGCAAGACGCCAACGATGCCACAGTTTTTTTTACCCTGAAAAATTTGCGCGACCGATTGGGCCGAGAGCTAAGAGAGCTTGGCAAGGCGCGGTAAAGCTCGCTTAGACGCGGTAAATCTCGCGAATTAGTAGGAGGCGCACGCTTCAAAAAATGATGCAGACATGTTCATCAACGACCGCGAGGTTTAAGACATGTCGCAACAAGTTCAAGAGGCTTATCAGCCACTGGAAAAGGTAACGAAACCGTTACTGACGACAAGCGAGTTTTGCCACTATACAAACCTTGCCAAACAAACTGCGTGGCTTTGGGCATGTAGTCAATCAGGCAAGGTTAATCCGGTTCGTGTCGGGCGTAAGTTGGGATGGCCGACCAAGGCAGTTAAAGAACTGTGTGGGGTGGCTTGAAATGAAATCCACCCAAGCTTCAAATCTGTCTTTTGATACCCTGCCTGATTCGGCCTTTATTCGGGAGGCCCAGTTAATATCCGGCGCGGTGCCGTTTTCATCTGCCACCCTGTGGCGTAAATGCAAAGCGGGCCAATTCCCAAAGCCGGTGAAGCTGTCTGAGCGTGTGACAGCATGGCGGGTTGGTGATGTTCGTGCCTGGATGAATCAGTGCATGAAAGGGGGGCTGTGAAATGAAAAACGCCCCCGACCACATCACTGCAATCGAGAGCGCCCAGAACAGCGCCAAGTTTACCGGAACCGACAACCCGCGTCACCTCCGTGCCATTGCCGCTCTGTTGAAGCGGCCCATTTCCCGCCAAGAGCTTGATTCCGTTGCTGGCGCTGCCAACAGCCCCGAACTAGTGGCAGAGCTTCGTCGTCGTGGTCTGGATGTTGACTGCAAGCGCATCGACTTCATCGACCGTGATGGCAAAAAGTGCCGCCCAGGTGTTTACAGCCTGACTGCCAAAGGTCGGCGGGCATTCTGGGATTGGAAGAAGAATGGGGGTGCAGCATGAGCATGGCACTCGTCAGAAAGTCTGCGGAACTCGCCCGCTCCAGTGGGGTTGCTGCGAAGACCATGAGGCGTCTTATCGCTCTCAATCAGTTCGCATGCCAAGAGGTGATACGTGCCGCCCATCAAGGATGGTTGGCCCCCAAGCACGCGGAAATCATCGCTAGAGCGCTGAATCATCACGACCAGAGACAGTTGCTAGCGGCACTGCCAACAATGTCGCCGCGTGTTCGTCACGAGACCATCTCGGCACTGAGAAACCGTTTGGTCACCATGCACCACAAGCCGAGGTGCTGCCATGGCTAACGGACGCAACAAACGCAGCAGAACGGATTCTGGGCGCGATTCTGGCGGGTTTGTGGCGCTGCCTTGGGCCGTCTTGGATTGCCCCGCCTACGCCCGTTTATCCATGCACGCTCGCGCCTTGCTGCTGGAAGTGGCGCGTCAGTATGTGCGAGACAACAACGGGCGCTTGCTGCTGTCTCGTGACTACATGGCAAAGCGTGGCTGGAAGTCTTCGGACATGCTGACCAAAGCCAAGCGCGAACTGTTGGACGCTGGTTTCATCTTTGAAACCGTCAAGGGCCACCGCCCCAGCAAAGCAAGTTGGTATGCCGTGACGTGGCAGACGCTGGACCGCCATCCGGGTTACGACGCTGGCGCGGTGCAGTGTTTCAAGCGCAGCGCCTACCGCGAAACCTCCCCACTGAAAAACGCAGTCCTTAGACCGTCCCACGGTACAGAGAAGCCATCTTGTGCACCGCCCAACGGTACAGACAAGCCGCTCACTGTACCGCCACACGGTGCAGTAAAGGCCATTTTCACGCCTCTCTCTGTACCGCCACACGGACACCATCTAGATAAGCCATCTGCTGGTGTTCAAAAGGAGGGCGAGGGGACTGCTGGCAACTCCAACACTGTGAGCGCCGGTCTAGGCAAAACCCACCGCAAACCCAGCGGAAACCCAACGGAAACCCAGTGGGTTCTTCACGTTGGTCCCATCGAAACCCTGGATGACCTGTGGGCCGCAGTAGGTTGCCGCTCAATTTGGATGCTGCCCAGGCTCCCAACCATTCAAAACCGAATCAATGGCCATCTGCTGGCCGCGTGAAGGACAAGACCATGGAAGCACTGAAACACCACGAACTCAAAGCCGAATGGGTTGAAGACAAGCACGGTCCGGCTGTGATGCTGACTCAAGAGGACGGCTGGGGTGATGAACACGAACACTCTGTAATCGTGCACCCGTACCAGTTGCGCCACGTCTGCGAACACTTCGGTATCTTGGCTGCAGATGAGCAAGCAGAAAAGACCATTGCCACCCTCAAACGCCGCCTGCTGGCCCTGCGCGACCGTATCGGCTCCCTTGAGGCTTACATCGCGCAACACAGCGACCACAAGCACGCGGACCTTTCTTATGAGATGGTGAACCTCTCAGCTATGGCCGACCTTGCCGACGAATGGTGCGCAGATTTCGATATGTCTGATGGGGTGAAGGCAAGTCGAGAAGCACAGCAGGTCAGCGCTGAAGAGCGAGCGTCAACTGTCCAAGGCGAATTGCTTTAACGAGGCTCAGGTATGTCTCAGGTGATGAGCCTTTACAACTTCTGGCGCCATGCCCAAGAGAGTTCACCCCAAGGGCGAGGCAGGCCAATCAAATGGACTCCTGATGTGGTTGCTGCCTTTTGGGATGAATATCTGGAAATGCAATCCTGGTTTCAACAGACTCACGCAAGGCAACCCTATTCAGACAAAGAGTTGTTTGAAGTCTATGGCGCACATCTGGCGCGATTGGCTGGCATTGAAAACTCATGGAAGGTTGCTCTGGAGATACGTAGGACTTCCAAGGCATTGAGAAACCGGCTTGGTAAATTGCGCTGAATTCTTTGGACATTTAATTGGACGCGAAAGGCATCCATTTATTTGTGAAAGCAGGAGAATTGAGTGCATAGGGTGATTGCCCAATTTCACACACATTGAACAGGAAAACAAATGTCAGGATTCATGCATACAAAATGGTCGGCTGCTCAGCAGTGCACCCCCCCATTGACGGATGAGGAACGGCACGCCCGTTTCGCGGGGTTTGCCCAAGTTGCCGCGAATACCTACGCGCCATGGTTGATGCCACTGTTGGACGAGGCCCGTGCGACCGTCTACGTTGACGTAGGCAAGTTCCTATTCATCCTGCCCAGTGACCCAGGCCATTGGCACGAAATCCCCGAATTGTCTGCCCTGCTGACTGCCGTGCCGTGGACGGAAGAGGGCGACGAAGATGCCGGAATCTAAGGAGGTGCACCATGGGACTGCTTGACGACTTCTCCCAGTTCATTAAGACGCCAGAGGGCCAGGGCATCGCCTCTGCCATCGCTGGTGGTCTTGCCAATGCTCGCCGTGGCCAACCGTGGAACAGCATCGGTCGTGCTGGTGTTTCTGGCCTGATGGGCTACTCCAATGCTCTGGACCGGCAGGCCCAGGAGGCTGAAAGCGCCCAGATGCGCGAATACCGCACCATGCAGATGGAACAGATGCGACGGCAGGCAGAAGCCGCCCGAGGCCGTCAGGCGATGCTGGAGCGTGTTTTTCCGCTGGGCGCCACCTCCGGCTCAAACACGGTAGGCGGCGCACCCGGAATTGACACTGGAACCGACCAAGTTACCGAGCGCAACAAGGGCAAGACCCCGCCTCAGTCTCTGGTGTTCACGCCGGAGGAAAACGCTCGGCGTGCCAGCCTTTCGGAGCAATCTCAGCCGCTGTCGCAGAGTGCAGCACCCAACGAAGGTCTGTTGCGGACGATGACACCCGATATGGTTGCCGCGCTCAAGGTGTATGGCGACATAGACCTGACAGACGTTTACAAGCTGGCCCGCCCGAACTGGCAGGTTTCCAACGGGTACGCCGTAGACACCAATGCACCTGGTTTCCAAGGTGGTTTCCAGCCTGGTGTGAACATCTCCAATGATGGGAAAGCCACGCTCACGACGGTAGGACCGAACGGGTTGCCCGTGGTCAGTGCTGCGCCTGGTTCACTTCAGACGTTCGGGGCGTTTGAGGACAGCCGCAATGCTTCATCGGCCCGATACAAGCCCATCAAGGTTTGGAATCCTGTCACGCAGCGCGAGGAATACACCTCTGAGGAACAGGTGACGGCGGGCAGTCGTGGCCAGACCGCTTTGCCTGGTGCGAGCCAACGAATTGGCGGTAATCAGCCTCTGACCCCGGAGTTGCGTGCACTCATCCTGAAGGATGCAGCGGCCAATGGCATTGAGAACCCGGTGACGAACTTCACTGGCGCTGGCCGTGGTCAGGTTTACGGGGTCAGCCCTTCTTCTGCGGGTGTGGCCTTGGGTGGCCAGGGCTTTGCGGCTGGCCCATCCATTGGCGAGAAAGCCTCAGGCGATGCCTTCGGCAAGGTCAATGATGTTTGGCTGAAAAGCTCCTATGAACCTGCGGTCGCCGCTGGTGGGGCTGCTTCGGAGATGCTGGGCAACATTCAGGCAGCACGCCAGGTGCTTGGCCGGGTTGGCCAGACTGGCTGGGGCACGGAGTCTAAGGCTTATGCCGCCAACGTCCTGACCGGGCTTGGCATTGGGTCAAAGAACGCTCAGATGTACGCCTCCAACGTCCAGCAGTTCCAAAACATCGCCATGACGAACCTGAAGGCCGCACTTGATGCGGCCAAGGGGCCACAGACAGAAGGCGATGCAGAACGCGGGGCCAAGCTGTTTGCCAGCTTGCAGAACACCCCCCAGGCCAACGAGTTCATCTTGGACTTGGCAGAGGCCAAGGCGCAACGGGATGCCATGCGTGCCCGGTTCTACCAAGAAGCGTTGCCGGTTGCCCGTTCAAAGGGTGACTTGCAAGAGGTTGACCGCGAGTGGCAGAAGCGTTCACCGTCCATCTTTTCGATGCCGAGCATGTCCAAGTGGGGGGGCAAGAAATGAGCAAGGATTACGACGAGATTTTTAACCGGGTGTCCGGTGTCGCTGTCGAGCCAGTAAAAGAGGCACCCAGCGACTATGACAAGGTTTGGCAGGAGGTGAGCCGCCAGCCAGCCGCCAGCTTGGAGCAGCCGGTGCAGACGCCCAGCAAGCCCAGCGCGTACCTTGAAGGCCGAGCCGAAACCGACCGAGCGAACCTGGTGCCGATTCGCGTAATGGGCACCAACCTGAACGGGCTGACGTTTGGTTTCGGTGACGAGCTGATGGGCGGTGTGATGGGGGCATACAAGACCGTGACCGGCCAAGGCCCGCAGTCTTTTGCCGAGAACTACCGCAACAGCCGTGATTACGTGCGAGGTGTACTTGACCAGTACAAGCAAGACTATCCCGTTTCGTCCACTGTGGCGGGTGTTTCGGCTGCTGTGCCAACTATTCTGGCCAACCCTCTGGGGAAAGCAGCCACATCAACGATTTCGACGGTTTCACCACGAGCAGGCGCATTCATGAGAGGTGCAACAGGCAGTGGTTTCGGTGCCAATGCGGCCCGCTCCGCTATCGCAGGTGGTGGCTATGGCGCTCTGGCTGGTGCCGGTGACTCCAAGGGCACAACCTTTGGCGACGTTGCCACGGATGCGGCTTTGGGCGGTGTGACCGGTGCAGCGATTGCCCCTGTGTTGCTGGGCACCACGAACATTCTGGGCGCAACGGCTGGCAATGCGGCGCAGAGGTTGTCACGGTCCTCGGCTGATGATTACGCCAGCCAGAAGGTTGCCGAGGCGTTGGCCCGCGATGCACAGGGCAGCGTGTTTCAGTCGGGTCAATCCAACCCGGCAAACCGCTCTATCGTGCGGTTGCAGAAGCTTGGCCCAGAGGCGAGGGTCGTTGACGCAGGCGGTCAAAACACTCGCCAACTCCTTGACACACTGTCCACGCTTCCGGGGCAGACCAAGAACGCCGCAGAGATTGCCATCCACAGCCGACAAGCTGGAAGAGGTGCGCGCCTGGTCGATGCTGCAGACGATGCGCTGCGGACCCGTGGCGCAGGCTATCAGCAAACCCTCGATGCCTTGGACGCCGCCCGCAAGCAAGCTGCAGCCCCTCTTTATCGCCAGCTTGAAGGTCACGCCGTCACGGTTGACGACGATGTTGCCAAGTTGCTGGGAAAGACGATGGGCATCCATTCTGAGGCCCAGAAGCTCTATCGGTTGCAGACCGGCCAATCTGTGAACCTTGCCGATATCAAGAAGGGCGACACCATCCCGTTCAGCATGTTGGACACGCTCAAGCAGTCGCTGTACGACGCGGCAGACACTGCCAAGCGCCAGGGAAGCAACAAGATGGGCGCGGCCTTGGATGACGTTCGAGTGCAGTTGACCAACAAGCTGGACGACTTGTCCCCCAAGGATGGCACTTCCGGACAGTCCATCTACAAGCTGGCCCGAGATGCCTATGCAGGGCCTTCGCAGTTGCTTGGTTCCGCCGAGTTGGGCCGAAAGGCAATGCGTGACGATGTTTTTGATGTGGCGTCTGCCGTCAAGAGCATGAGTCAATCAGAGTTGGAGGCGTTTCGTGTCGGGGCACTGCAAGCCTTGCGGGAAAAAGCAGGTACGCAGGGCGGGCAGGCCAATCTGTTGAAGATGTGGATGGAGCCAGCCACTCAGCAGCGCCTGAAGGTGATTTTTGGCAACGACTACCGCACCTTTGCGGCAAATGTTGCCAAAGAAGCCAGGATGAAAGGGTTGGAAACTGTGGGCCGTGGTTCACAGACTGCAGCGCGTCAGTCCGGCCTTGGTGACTTGGATGTTGCGCCAATTGCTGACGCAGCCCAGACCGTGGCCAGTGCCACCCATGGCGGTGTCGCCTCCACGCTTAGTGGTGTGGCGAACCTCTGGAACCGGGTTTCTACACCCGAGCCGGTACGCAACAGGATGGGGGAGATTCTTCTTTCCCAAGGTCTGAAGGGCACGGAGAACCTGCAGAACCTTCGTGACCTGGTGCGCCGAATCAACCAGGAACAAGCGACCCGTGCTGTTCGGTTGGGCGCGGGTAGCGGACTCGCAAGCGGTGGACTGGTCGGCAATGGGCTGATTGGCAGCGCCCTCCCAGGTCAAAGCGGTGGGCTTCTGGGTAACTGATAGCAGACAAATTTCAGAGAGGACGTATGCGCAAAAAGCATGATGGTCAATGGAAGAAAGGTCAAAGCGGCAACCCTGCAGGTCGCCCATCCGGCCAAATCATGGAGCTTCGTGCCAAGTTGGCTTCTCATGTCCCTGAGATTGTTGAGGTGCTTGCGGCCCAGGCCAAGAGCGGTGATGTGGCTGCGGCACGGCTCATCCTTGAGCGCGTGTCGCCAGCCTTCAAGCCCGTCGAGCGGACTGAATCCTTGACACTGCCTGATGGCTCACTGACCGACAAAGGGCACGCCATCCTCGAGGCGGTCGCTGATGGGTTGCTTGCTCCTTCGCAGGGGGCAGCTTTGGTTGGCGCACTTGGTCAACTGGCCAGGGTTGCCGAGGTTGATGAACTGGCCGCAAGGGTGGCCGCACTAGAGGAAGCGCAACATGCCAAGTCTTGAATCCCGAGTGGCCGAACTAGAGAGCAAAGCCGCATCGTCCCAGACCCCGATGAAGTTTCTTTTGATTCTTTGCGGCTTTGGCGATGAGGCGGTTCCCCTGACTTCGCTGACCTGTGGCCGCTCAGGTCGCGTCTTCGACAGGTTGCCAGACGAGTCTGAAGACGCCTTCAAGACCAGGGTGAAGGACGAGTTGTGCGCGGGTGAGTCACCCTTGGTGATGGTGCACCGAAACCACTGAGGGCATAGCCGTGAAGCCCGCACCATTCTTCAACGAGCAGCTTATGCCTGTCGATTTTCAGTCGTTCCAGAACTTGGCTGATGAGGTGGAGCAGATGAAGGCGGCGCTTCATGCCATGCACATCACCATGGCAGGCCTTCTGTCCTGTGTCGGGGCAAACCCATTCATTGAAAAGGTGGTTGCACGCGGCCTTGACCGTGGATATAACTACTACGAAGACGGCGATGCCTCGCAAGACGCCATGGACATGTACGACGTGACTGCCAACCAGTACCGGCGCAGCATGACCAACAGCCGAGAGGCTTATGAGGCCATGGGGCGCCATGATGAGGGATGACAGTTTCCTAAAGGGGGGAGGATGCTAGCAGCTTCGCTCAACGTGTTTGGAGCCTTGGGCCTAACGGTGTTGTTCGGTTTGTTGGTCCACTTTGTTGCTGCTTGGGAGGAAGAGCGGGTTAGACGGCGAAAGCTGCAAGATGCCGCGCTAGCTCTTGGCACGACAGTCTCGGCTCTCGAGCGCGATGAAAAGTATTTCCCTCTGTTGCTCCAATACCTCTCAAACCGTTACAGCAGCGAGCTTTTGCGAAACAGGATTTCGGACCTCTGTGGCTTGTTGCGTACCGTATGGGGATGGCTGGCAAGTATTCTGCAAGTGATAGTTTTCGGTGTCGTCTGCTGGAGGATGTACCAAGATGGTCCAGGGCTAGCAGCGTTTATGTGGGCTGTATTTGCTATCTCGGTTCTTTCTTGGTTGGCTAGCGTGGTCTTTTCCTTCGCCTGTTTGCTAGTGACTGGACGTTACCCAGGCGAGGCAAAGAACGGGCGCAAGGGGCTGGCAGCATATGCCGAGCAGCAGGCGCCAAGTGCGGCTAGCTAGGTGTACTGGCAACGCGGCGGGCTGGTTGGCAGCGGTGTGCAGGCGCAAGGGCGAGACCCCACGGCATAGCATGGTGTCCCCCTTACTCAGGAGGGTTAGATGAGCGTCATAGACGAAATCTTTAAGTTGATTGCCTTGGCTCTGTTGCTTGTTGGCTTCGGGTTTCTCTTCGTGCCCATGGGTTGGCAGGTGTTTGAATACCTCAGGAGTGGCATCTGGACCCCCGTCACCATCTTCGATGTGGTTTTTTATTTTTCACCTGAAGCTGCGTACGCAATCTATCCAAGCAACTGGGTAGGCCTCGCTCGAGTAATTTCGATGGTGAACGGCGGCTTTCTGTCTTCTTTGGCCTTCTTTTTTGCAAGCGCAACAATATTTGGCGCTCTTGAAGACTAGTCAAATGCAGTTCGGTGGTGAACGTATTGACCCGAGGTGCTTTGAATAATCTTTGTCTGATGCGAGGCTGGAACCGCAAGTAAGGCGGTGCCCGTGACGAGGCGGGGAACAGTAGGAGGTTCGCTCCACCCGCCAACCGTCTGGCGACGTTCAGACATGCGCCACGGGCGATGTGCTGTACATCAGCTTTAGCGGCTCTTGAAAGAGAGAAACCCCGCTGATTAGACGGGGTTCCTCCGACCTTCATGGTGGGTGGGGTTGGATACCCACTATTGGCACATACGTCCGCGTCACACCATGAACATCATTTCCGCTCCGATTTGAGCGACGGCTCGATTCTAGACAACAGGAACAATGGCGTAAAGAGAAAAGGCCCTGCCAAGTAGCAGAGCCTTTTCCAGCGGTCTTGGAGGGGGTGGCACCGATTTCCACCTCTCGTACTTACTTGCGTTGCCGCAAGCATTGACACAGCACAACCAAAACGCATTGCCCCTCCCGTTTGAGGGGTGTCGCCTGCAGGGTGGGGGAGGGTTGGATGCCTACGGTCACCCTAGGGTACGTCACCCAGCCCAGACAGGACTCCTGCCGATACGCGGTCAGTGTGGGAATTTTAGTGCGCAGCAGCTCGCGCCGCAAACAATGGTTGGGGCAATCTGCGTGGTCTAGGTGTCGTGCAGGCCGACACACTCAGTGCTTGCCTCTAAATTGTTGCTCTCACACAACTTCATAAGCTCTCATCTAAATTGATGGGCGTATTGATGGGTGTGCGACGCTAAGAAGCAAAAAATCCCATGAAATCATGGGCTTAGATGCATAACTGGCGGAGAGGGCGGGATTCGAACCCGCGGTGGGCTATTAACCCACACACGCTTTCCAGGCGTGCGACTTAAACCGCTCATCCACCTCTCCGTGAAGCCCTGTATTGTACACCGACATCGACCCCTTTTTTCGGGGGCGCGTGGGGTCATTTGCTGGCTTGTGCCGTTTTCACCATCTGCATGGCCGAGCCGATCAGGCTGCTCACCTCGGTCATGTGGCTGGGGACGATGAGCGTGGTCGTGGCGTCGGCCGCTACCTTGGCGTAGGCCTCCACCGCCTTCTCGGCCACTTTCAACTGCACGGCGGCCTCACCGCCATCGGTGCGGATGGCCTTGGCGATGCGCTCGATTGCCTGTGCCGAGGCTTCGGCCACCGAAAGGATGGCGGCGGCCTCGCCCTGGGCCTGGTTGATGGCGGCCTGTTTGTCGCCCTCGGAGCGAGCAATCGCGGCCTCGCGCTCGCCGGTCGCGATGTTGATCTGTTCCTGCTTGCGACCTTCCGAAGCCGCGATGAGCGCGCGCTTTTCGCGTTCGGCCGTGATCTGGGCTTGCATGGACCGCAGGATCTCGGCCGGTGGAGTGAGGTCCTTGATTTCATAGCGCAGCACTTTCACGCCCCAGTTCAGCGCTGCTTCGTCGATGGCGTTGACCACTTGGGCGTTGATCATCTCGCGCTCTTCAAAGGTCTTGTCCAGTTCCAGGCGGCCGATGACGCTGCGCAGCGTGGTCTGCGCCAGCTGCGTGACCGCCATGATGTAGTTGGACGAGCCGTAGCTGGCGCGCATCGGGTCGGTCACCTGGAAGTACAGGATGCCGTCCACCTGCAGCTGGGTGTTGTCTTTCGTGATGCAGACCTGGCTGGGCACGTCGAGCGGTATTTCTTTCAGGCTGTGCTTGTAGGCAACCCTGTCGATGAAGGGGACCACGAAGTTCAGGCCGGGCGTGAGGGTGCCGGCGTACTTGCCCAGCCGCTCTTTGACCCAGGCGTTTTGCTGGGGCACGACCTTGATCGATTTGGCGATGAAAATGATCGCGATGACAAACAGCAGCAATGCGACTTCCACGTGCAGGTTCTCCTGTAGTAACAAAAAAACGGCTCAGGCCGGGCGGACGATGAGGCGGTTGCCTTGCACCGAAACGATGCGGTAGCTCCCTGCTGCGGGGGCGATCAGCGGCTCTTGCAGTACCACCGACCAGTCGGCCCCGCGGTAGCGAACCCGTGCCGTGCCATCGGCGGCCCAATGAGTCACTTGGACCAGTTCACCGATATCAAGGTTCACATCGCGGTTCTCGTGGGCCCGTGGTGCGCTGCGGTAGCGTTTGCGCCAGCGCTGCCAGATCACCACGGCGCCGCCGCCCACCGCCGCAGCGGCGACCAGCTGCCAGGTCAGGTCCAGCCCTGTGTGGGCGGCCACCGCCCCCGCGGCAAAGCCCACCGCAAGCATCAGCAGAAAGAAGGTGCCACTCACCAGCTCGGCCGCCACCGCGCTGCCGGTCAAAATCCACCACAGGGTCGTGTCGTCCATCGTCAGAGTCCATGCCGCGTGCACAGGCCAATCGGGATTCCTGCAACGCTTGTGATCCATTGTGGGGGAAAAATCACGCAAAAACCGGTGTCTTGACACATTCCTTACGTACACTTGGGCGCCATGAAATTCCGCTTTCCTATCGTCATCATCGACGAAGACTTCCGCTCCGAGAACACCTCCGGCCTGGGCATCCGCGCCCTGGCCCAGGCCATCGAAAGCGAAGGCTTCGAAGTCGTCGGCGTCACCAGCTATGGCGATCTGTCCCAGTTCGCCCAGCAGCAGTCGCGGGCCAGCGCCTTCATCCTGTCGATCGACGACGAGGAAGTGACGGGCGACCCCGATCAGGACCCGGCGGTGCAGAACCTGCGCCAGTTCATCCAGGAAGTGCGCCGCAAGAACGCAGAGGTGCCGATTTACGTGTACGGCGAAACCAAGACCAGCCGGCACCTGCCCAACGACATCCTGCGCGAGCTGCACGGCTTCATCCACATGTTCGAGGACACGCCGGAATTCGTGGCGCGCCACATCATCCGCGAGGCCAAAAGCTACCTGGAGGGCATCCAGCCGCCGTTCTTCAAGGCGCTGCTGGACTACGCCGAAGACGGCTCCTACTCCTGGCACTGTCCTGGCCATTCGGGTGGCGTGGCCTTCCTCAAGACCCCCGTGGGCCAGATGTTCCACCAGTTCTTCGGCGAGAACATGCTGCGCGCCGACGTCTGCAACGCTGTGGAAGAACTCGGCCAGCTGCTGGACCATAACGGCGCCATTGGCGAGAGCGAACGCAACGCGGCGCGCATCTTCAATGCCGACCACTGCTTCTTCGTGACCAACGGCACCAGCACGTCGAACAAGATGGTGTGGCACCACACCGTGGCGCCCGGCGACGTGGTGGTGGTGGACCGCAACTGCCACAAGTCCATCCTGCACAGCATCATCATGACCGGGGCCATTCCGGTGTTTCTCAAGCCCACGCGCAACCACTACGGCATCATCGGGCCCATCCAGCAAAGCGAATTCACCCGCGAAGCGATCGAGGCCAAGATTGCCGCCAACCCGCTGCTCAAGGGTGTGGACCCCACGACGGTGAAGCCGCGCATCCTCACGCTCACCCAGTCCACCTACGACGGCGTGCTCTACAACACCGAAACCATCAAGCAGATGCTGGACGGTTACGTGGACAACCTGCACTTTGACGAGGCCTGGCTGCCGCACGCGGCCTTCCACCCCTTCTACGGCACCTTCCACGCCATGGGGCGCAAGCGCGGACGCCCCAGGCATTCGGTGGTGTACTCCACCCAGTCGATCCACAAGCTGCTCGCGGGCATCAGCCAGGCCAGCCATGTGCTGGTGCAGGACTCGCAAACCACGCCGCTGGACCGCCACCTGTTCAACGAAGCGTACCTGATGCACACCAGCACCAGCCCGCAGTACAGCATCATTGCCAGCTGCGACGTCGCGGCCGCCATGATGGAGCCGCCCGGTGGCACCGCGCTGGTAGAGGAAAGCATTGCCGAGGCGCTGGACTTCCGCCGCGCCATGCGCAAGGTGGACGCCGAATTCGGCGACAACGACTGGTGGTTCCAGGTGTGGGGCCCCGAGAACCTGGCGGAGGAGGGCATCGGCCGCGCCACCGACTGGGTGCTCAAGCGCACCGACAGCGAAGGCGTGCAGCCTGCCGACGGCGAAGAGGCGTGGCACGGTTTTGGCGACATGGCGCCCGGCTTCAACATGCTGGACCCGATCAAGGCGACCATCGTCACCCCGGGCCTGAACATGAAGGGCGACTTCGCCGCCACTGGTATCCCGGCCAGCATCGTCACCAAGTTCCTGGCCGAACACGGCGTGGTGGTGGAAAAGACGGGCCTGTACAGCTTCTTCATCATGTTCACCATCGGCATCACCAAAGGCCGGTGGAACACGCTGCTGACCGCGCTGCAGCAGTTCAAGGACGACTACGACCGCAACCAGCCGATGTGGCGCGTGATGCCGGAGTTCTGCCAGAAGCAGCGCCGCTACGAGCGCATGGGCCTGCGCGACCTGTGCCAGTTTGTGCACGAGATGTACGCCAAGTACGACATCGCGCGCTTGACGACCGAGATGTACCTGAGCGACCTGACGCCGGCCATGAAGCCGACCGACGCTTTCTCGCAGATCGCCCACCGCAACACCGAGCGCGTGTCGATCGACGACCTGGAAGGCCGCATCACCACGGCGCTGATCACGCCGTACCCGCCGGGCATCCCGCTGCTCATCCCGGGCGAGGTGTTCAACAAGAAGATCGTGGACTACCTAAAGTTTTCGCGCGAGTTCGCTTTGGCGTGCCCCGGCTTCGAGACCGACATCCACGGCTTGGTGGTGGAAGAGGGGCTGGACGGGCGCAAGAGCTATTACGCCGACTGCGTGAAGGTTTGAGGCAGGTCAAACAGGGTGCAAGCGGGCCCCGTGCATGGCGTGGGCTCGCGAAAGGCCTGGGTTATATTTGTGACGGAGTCAGGGCAATTCGCCCGACCAACACGAACCCCAAGGAGAGAAAATGTTCCCTGAGTACCGCGACCTGATCACGCAGCTCAAAGGCCAAGACCACCATTTCACCCGCCTGTTCGACAAGCACAACGAGCTGGATCAGCAGATCAAGAACATGGAAGCCCGCATCAGCGGCGGCACCCACGAGGAAATTGAAACGCTGAAGAAGGAAAAGCTGTCTCTCAAGGACGAGCTGTACGCGATCCTGAAGAAAGCCTCGACGGCCGCAGCCTGACCGTTTGTGTGCTGACTGTGCTGGCGCTCAGCGCGCCAGCCAGGTGGAGGTGGCCGACGATGTGCCAGACTCCACCCTGCGCGCGCCATTGAAACGCGCTTGCCAGTAACGCTCGGCCATGTTTTCCACGCGAACCTCGGACCCCGAGCGCGGCGAATGGATGAAGCGCCCTTCGCCTATGTAAATCCCCACGTGGCTGAATGCCCGCCCCAGGGTGTTGAAAAACACCAGATCACCTGGTTGCAGTTCGGTTTTTTCGATCGATTGCGTGGCATGCGCTTGCTCGGCGGCACGCCGTGGCAGCAACACCCCCAGGCTCAACTTGAAGGCCGTCTGCACAAAACCGCTGCAGTCGAAGCCTTGGTCGACCGAATTGCCGCCCAGCCGATAGGGCGTGCCCAGAAACCCCATGGCATGCATCACCAGACCGCTCATGTTCAAAGGGCCGATCATGGGCATGGTAGGCTCGGAGCCTGTACGGCCGCCCAGCAACCCCTGAGAACGCAGCAACTCGGTCAGTGGATCGTCTGGCAGTGATTGGGCTTGTGCCGGCAACGCCACGCACGCCGCAGCCACACAACAGGCGGCTCCTATGCGGAACAAACTGAAACGACTCGGCATGCGCGGCAGAATATGAGAAAAGTCCAATCCCGTCAATGGGTTGGTGAAACAAGTTCAAGCTCAATGATCTGAAGAGGTGTGTCTATGCTACTCGATATCGATGACTGCCAGCTGGTGCTGGTCGACTACCAGGCGCGCCTGATGCCCGCGCTGTCCGGTGGCGAGGGCGCCTTGCAGCGCGCTCAGTTTCTGGGGGAGGTGGCCCGCCGCTTGGGCGTACCCGTGTTTGGCACCGAACAGAACCCCGACAAGTTGGGCCCCAACGACGCGGCCGTGCGCGCCCTGTGCCAGCGCACCTATGCCAAGATGCATTTCAATGCCTGCCATTCGGACCTGATCTCGGGCTTGCGCCCGCCGCCCAAAGCGGGGGGCAATGCCCGCAGCCTGCCCAAGCACCTGCAAAAGCCGGCCGCGCCCGTACCCGGCCGCAATACGGTGGTACTGGCGGGGTGTGAAGCCCATGTGTGCTTGCTGCAAACGGCGCTGGGCTTGCTAGAGAACGAATTCGACGTGTGGGTGGTGACCGATGCCTGCGCCTCGCGCCGGGAGCGCGACCGCGACGCCGCGTTCGACCGCCTGGCGGGCAATGGCGTGGAACTGGTGACCAGTGAAATGGTGGCCTTTGAGTGGCTGGAAAGCTGCGAACACCCGGATTTCCGCGAAATCCTGCCCCTGATCAAGTGACGACCTGTCCTTGGCCCGCTGTGCATGGAGCGGGCCAAGGCAGCGAAAACGGTGTTTCGGTAAACTATATATGCTGATTGCCTAATATAAGCATTAAGCGTTTTTACCGATGCGCCGGATCACGGCGTCGGCTAATCTCAGCCGCATGGCAGGTGGGCAAAGGTGGCCCGCCTGTGTTGTTTACCAGGAGTCTGATATGAACCAGAAACGCCGCACCGTACTGAAAAGCACGGGCGCGATGGCCACGCTGCTGTCGCTGGGCATTGTGACGGCCGAGCAGGCCATGGCCGCGGGCCGCGCCGGCTTCGAGGCCAAGAGCCTGGAGGAGGCGATCAAGGCGTTGGGTGGCAGCGCCGCGGCCAACGACCAGGTGGCGATCGTGTCGCCCGACATCGCTGAAAACGGTGCTGTGGTGCCGGTGGGTGCCACGAGCAAGCTGGCCAACACCACCGCGATCTACCTGCTGGTGGAGAAGAACCCGACGCCGCTGGCGGCCGGCTTCAGCATCCCGGCGGGCACCGAGCCGGAGGTGCAGACCCGTCTGAAGATGGGTCAGAGCACCAACGTGGTGGCGGTGGTCAAGGCCGACGGCAAGCTGTACTCGGCCACCAAGGAAACCAAGGTCACGCTGGGTGGTTGCGGCGGCTGAGGCTGCGGCAGCACACAGAGGCAAACAGATACAGGAGTAAGAACCATGGCAGATCCGATGCGCATCCGCGCCGCTGAGGCGGGCGGGATCACGACGGTGCGGGTGCTGATGTCGCACCCGATGGAGTCCGGCATCCGCAAGGACGCGGCGGGCAACACGGTGCCGGCGCACTACATCACGACGGTGGAGGCGACGCACAACGGCAAGAGCGTGCTGAAGGCGGACTGGAGCGGGGCGGTGTCGCAGAACCCGTTCCTGCTGTTCAAGTTCAAGGGCGCGGCCAAGGGCGACAAGGTGCAGGTCAAGTGGGTGGACAACAAAGGCGAGACCCGCACCGACGAAGCCGCCGTCGCCTGAGCCGGACCGGTTCGACCCCCCTTGGGCCGCGCCACGGCGCGGCCTTACCTTTCCATCACGAGAAACATAGGCAATGAAAAAAAATCTTTACAGGCTTATGCTGCTGGCGTCGTTGGGCTCAGCGACTGTGGTGCACGCACAGGATGCCTCAGATGGCATCGCCAAGTACCGCGAAATGCTGCAGGATGGCAACCCCGCCGAACTGTTCGAAGTCAAGGGCGAGGAGCTCTGGACCAAAAAGCGCGGCCCCAAGAACGCGTCGCTTGAGCAGTGCGACCTGGGCAAGGGTCCGGGCGTGGTCAAGGGGGCATTTGTTGAACTGCCCCGCTTCTTCAAGGACACCGGCCGGGTGCAGGACCTGGAAAGCCGTTTGCTGACCTGCATGGAGACGCTGCAGGGCATTGACGTGAAGAAAGAGGTCAGCGCACGCGGTTTTGGCCGTGGCGAAACGGCCAACGTGGTGGCGCTGGCCACCTGGATCGCGGCCGAGTCCAAGGGCATGCGCTTCAACCTGTCGCAGAAGCACCAGTCCGAGCGGGACATGTACCAGGTGGGCAAGCGCCTGTTCTTCATGCGCGGCGGGCCGCACGATTTTTCGTGCGCCTCGTGCCACGGCGAGGATGGCAAACGCATCCGCTTGCAGGAACTGCCCAACCTGACCAAGAACCCCGGCGACGGCGTGGGCTTCGCCGCCTGGCCTGCCTACCGCGTGTCCAACGGGCAGATGTGGAGCATGCAGCACCGCCTCAACGACTGCTATCGCCAGCAGCGCTTCCCCGAGCCCACCTTTGCCAGCGACGTGACCATCGCCCTGGGGGTGTACATGGGTGTCAATGCCAAAGGGGCCGAGTCCATCGTGCCGGCCATCAAGCGCTGATCAGGAGAACCAACCCATGAAGAAAAGCATTTTTGTTGCATTGGCCGTTCCCCTGGCGGCCGGTCTGGTCGCATGCACCAGTGGCCCCACGGCGGCCGACTACGACAAGATGACCGCCGAGGTGGTCAAGGCCTCGTTCGTCGAGCGGGGCATTGCCAAGCTCGACCGCCTGGAGCAGGACATGGCCAACCAGCAATGCTGGACGTCCGAGGTGAGTGGCAAGCCGCTGGACGACAAGGTGGTCAAGGCCATTGAAGAGGCCGAGATGAAGACCATCAAGTGGCCCAGCGACGGCAAGTTCCTGGGTGACTGGAAAGAGGGCGAGAAAATCGCCCAGAGCGGTCGCGGCCTGACCTGGAGCGACACCGCCGACACGCCGAACGGCGGCAACTGCTACAACTGCCACCAAATTTCCAAGGAAGAAATTTCTTTTGGTACCCTGGGCCCCAGTTTGTACAACTACGGCAAGCTGCGCGGCGTGGCCGACCCGAACAGCGAGGCGTCCAAGCCCATCGTCGAGTACACCTGGGGCAAGCTGTGGAACGCGCGTGCGTACAACGCCTGCTCGCAGATGCCGCGCGTGGGGCACAAGGGCATCCTGAACGAAAAGCAGATCAAGGATGTGATGGCCCTGCTGTTGGACCCGAACTCGCCGGTCAACAAGTGAGTTGACCAGCGAAAAGCCCCTGGGTGGCCATGCCGCCCAGGGGCTTTGTGTTGGTGTGAGGGATCAGCCTTGAGGCTTAGACGCCCAGGTGCTGCTCCAGGATTTCGGGCTGGCTGATGAGCGCCTGCGACGTTCCCTCGAACACGACCTGTCCTTTGACCAGGATCACATTGCGGTCGGTGATCTGCGTGACGTGCTTCCAGTTTTTGTCCACGATCACGCTGCTGATGCCGCTGTCACGGATCACGGCGCAGATGCGCCAGATTTCGCGCGCGATCAGTGGCGCCAGGCCTTCGGTCGCTTCGTCGAGGATCAGGACGTCGGGGTTGGTCATGAGGGCACGGCCGATGGTGAGCATCTGCTGCTCCCCACCGCTGAGCTGTTGACCGCCATGGTTGAGCCGCTCGGCCAGGCGAGGGAAGGTTTCGAGCACCCGCTCATAGGTCCAGTCGCGCTGCCCCCGAACGCCGGCGCGTGCCGACATGATGAGGTTTTCCTTGACGCTGAGGTTGCCGAAGATGCCACGGCCTTCCGGCACGTAGGCGATGCCCAGGCGGGCGACGTCGTAGGTGGCCGCGCCGGTCTTGTCTTCGCCCTTGATGTGCACGCTGCCGCCGCTGGGTTTGACCAGCCCCATGATGGACTTGAGCAGCGTGCTCTTGCCCATGCCGTTGCGGCCCATGAGCCCGATCGTTTCGCCCCGGGCCACCCCGAAGTCGATGCCACGCAGGATGTGGCTGGCCCCGTAGTGGGTGTTCAGCCCACGGGTTTGAATCAACATCTCTGTCGTGCTCATGCTTCCTCACCCAGATACGCGGCCTGCACCCCGGCATCGGCACGGATGGCCTCCGGCGTGCCGCTGGCAATGACCTGTCCATTGACCATCACGGTCAGCCGGTCTGCCAGGGCAAACACGGCGTCCATGTCGTGCTCGACCAGCATCATGGCGTGGTCTTTCTTGATCGCGAGCAGCAACTCCACCATGCGCTCGGCCTCGGCGTGGCCCATGCCTGCCAGAGGCTCATCCAGCAGGAGCACCTGGGGTGCGGTGGCCAGCGTCATGGCGATTTCGAGCTGCCGCTGCTCGCCGTGGCTGATGGCGCTGGCCACGAAACGGGTGCGCGACGTGAGGCCGGCCAGCTCGATCGCGCGCTCGGCCCGTTCGTTGATGTCGCGCAGCTGCCCAGCACGCGAGAGCCAGCGTGCGGCGTGTGGCGTGCGCGACTGCGCGGCCAGGCGAACGTTTTCCCAGACGGTGAAGGGCAGGAAGATGTTGGTCTTCTGGTAGCTGCGCCCCAGGCCCCAACGTGAAATGGCCTCTGGCGTGTGGCCGGTGACGTCGCGGTCCCCCAGCGTGATGCGCCCTTCGGTAGGCGGTAGGTCGCCCGACAGGAGGTTGGTGAGCGTGGACTTGCCCGCCCCGTTTGGCCCGATGACCGCGTGCAGGTGATTGCGTTGCAGCGTGAGCGAGACATTGTTGACCGCGGCCAGGCCACCAAAACGCTTGGTGACGCCTTCGGCGCGCAGGAGAACGGCGTCAGACATGTTGCTTCCTTTCTTCGGCGCCAGCCGGGGCGGTGGCCGCACGGTTGCCCATGCGGTTCAACAGGCTTTGACCCAGGCCCAGCAGCCCTCGGGGTGCCAGGATCACGACCAGCACGATGAAGCTGCCCATCAGCAGTTGCCAATGCTTGGTCACGTCCTTGAAGACGTGCATGAGGTACTCAAAAGCGAAGGCACCGACGATGGCCCCGGCGAAATTGCCCATGCCGCCGAGGATGACCATCATGATCGCGTGGGCGCTGAGGTGAAAGCCCAGCAGTTCCGGGTTGACGAAGCCCGTTTGGGCCGCCCACAGGTAGCCCGCAACACCGGCGAGCGCACCCGCCAGGGTGAAGGCGGTGAGCTTGTACCACATGGTGCCGTAGCCCATGGCGCGCATGCGGTGCTCATTGACGCGGATGCCGGCCAGCGTACGCCCGAACGGGGAAAACAGCACCCGGCGCAGGAAACCGTACACCAGCAGCAGCACGACAAAGGTGAAGTAGAAGAAGGTGACCTTGTTTTCCAGGTCGAACAACTCGGCGCCGCCGGTCAGGCCCGCGATGGCGGTGCTGGGCTTGAAGTTGACGTAGATGCCGTCGGAGCCGCCCAGCGACTTGTTGTCGAAGAACAGGTAGAAGATCATCTGCGCGAACGCCATCGTCACCATGATGAAGTAGATGCCGTGGGTGCGGACCACGAAGAAGCCGATGACGAGGGCCGCCAGGCCCGCACCGGCCGCGGCCAGCGGCAGGCTCCACCACAGGCTGACCGGGCCGGTGTCGGGCGTGATGAAGGCCAGGGCGTAACCGGCCAGACCGAAGAAGGCGGCGTGGCCCAGGGACACCAGACCGGTGACCCCTTGCAGCAGGTCCAGGCTCATCGCAAAGATGGCGAGGATCATCATCTGCGACAGCATCTGGATGTAATAGTCCTGGCCGTCCACCCCGATGAAGGGGAAGGCGGCGAGGGCGACGGCACCCAGCCCCAGCGTGAACTGGAGGCTGCGTGGCAGTTGTTCGAGGTGAGCGCTGGCAGCAGACATGGCAAACTCAGTTCATGAAGGTCATTGTTTGAACAGGCCTTCGGGCTTGTAGAGCAGCACCGCGGCCATGAGCATGTAGACGAGCATGCCGGCCACCTGGGGCACGAGCACTTTGCCGAACGTGTCCACCAGGCCGACGAGCAGGGCCGATATGAGGGCGCCGCGCACCGAGCCGATGCCGCCGATGACGACGACGACAAAGCACATGATCAACACCGAGCCACCCATGCTGGGGTAGACGCTGGAGATCGGGGCCGCGATCATGCCGGCCACGGCCGCCAGGCCAACGCCCAGCGCGAACACCACGGCGTGAATCAGGCGGATGTTGATGCCCAGTGCCTCGGTCATGTCGCGGTTGAAGGCCCCGGCGCGGATCTTCATGCCCAGGCGGGTCTTGGAAATCAGCAGGTACAGGCCGATCGCCAGCAGGATGCAGATACCCGACATCACCAGGCGGTAGACCGGGTAGGACAGGGTGTCGGTGAGCGGGATGGACCAATTGAGCATCTCTGGCATCTGCACCGCGTGCACATCGTCACCCCACAGCAGGGAGCGCACCTCTTCGAAGATGTAGATGAGGCCGAAGGTGAGCAGCACCTGGTCGAGGTGGTCGCGCTTGTAGAAATGGCGGAACAGCGCCCATTCGAGGGCCAGCCCCAGCACCACGGACAGCGCTGCACCGACAACAATGGCCAGGAACAGGCTGCCGAACTGCGCGGACAGCGACCACGCCATGTAGGCGCCCAGCATGTAGAAACTGCCATGCGCCAGGTTGACCACGCCCATGATGCCGAAAATCAGCGTCAGGCCGGCGGCCAGCATGAACAGCAGCAGCCCGTACTGCAGGCCGTTGAGCATCTGGATCAGAAAATTGGCGAAGTCCATCGGAATCTCACAGGCAAAAAAACAGCGGCGCAGCACGCTGCCGACGTGCTGGCGCGCCGCTCTTGAGCAAACAGGGCGCAGGTGGGGCCAGCAGGCCCCACCGTGTCAGGCCATGCGGCAACCGGTGGCAGCGTCGGCCACCGCCTTCTGGGCAATCCCCAGGACCTTGTTTTCCCGGCCCTCGACCCGGCGCAGGTAGATGTCCTGGATCGGGTTGTGGGCCTTGCTCATGGTCCATTTACCGCGCGGGCTGTCGATCACGGCGCCTTCCATGGCCGCGTACAGCTCGTTCTTGGCGGAGAGGTCGCCTTTGACCTTGTTGGCCCCCTGGATGAGCAGCAGGCCGGTGTCGTAGCCCTGCACGGCGTAGACGTCGGGTTGCATCTTGAAGGTTTTGGCGTAGTTCAGGCGGAACTGCTTGTTGCGCGGCGTGTCCAGCGAATCGGCGTAGTGCAGGGTGGTGATCACGCCGTTGGCCGCATCGCCTGCGGCGTCCAGCACGCCCTCGGTCAGGAAGCCCGAGCCGTACAGCGGGATGGTCTTGTTGAGGCCGGCAGCGGCGTAGTCGCGCAGGAACTTCGGGGCAGCGCCACCGGCAAAGAAGCAGGCCACCGCGTCCGGTTTGAGGGAGGCGATTTCGGTCAGCAGCGCCTGGAACTCGACGTTGGGGAAGGGCAGCCCCAGCTTCTTGATGATGGTGCCGCCGGCTGCGGTGTAGCCTTGCTCAAAGCCTTCCATGGCTTCTTCGCCCGCCGCGTAGTTGTGGGTGATCCAAACCGCCCGCTTGTGCCCGCGCTCGATCATGGGCTTGCCCAGGGCCAAGGTGGGTTGGGAATTGGAGAAGCTGGTGCGGAACACGTTGGGCGCGCACAGGGCACGGGTGGCGGCGTGCACGCCGGCATTGGGGATCAGGTTGAGCACGCCGGTGTCGCGCGCCACGCGGTGGATGCCCATTTGCACGCCGGAGTGCACGGTGCCGATCAGCACGTCCACCTTGTCACGCTGGACCAGACGCTGGGCATTTTCAACACCCTTGGCCGCGTTGGATTCGTCGTCCACCTTGAAGTACTCCACCTCGCGGCCGCCGAGTTTGCCGCCTTGCTCTTCGAGCGCCATGCGAAAGCCGTTTTCGATCGCCACGCCCAGCTGGGCGAAGGTGCCGGTGTAGGGCAGCATGAAGCCGACGCGCACCTTGCTGGATTGGGCCCGGACGATTTGCGGCAGCAACAATCCGGTGGATGCGGCGCCGATGACGGCGGCACTGCGGGTGATGACGAGGCGTCGAGTGGTCATGCTGGTCTCCTGTATATGTGGTGGTGGGATGCTAATTGTGTTGCGGCTGCTTACCGATCCTGACTTACCCTACGTGAGGTTTGAAATATTCAAGCCTTAATCAGCTCCGCCGCTTTCAGCGCGGGCACGTGGGTTTGCAGCCATTCGCGGCACCAGGCGACGCCCGACTCCTCGGGTGGCACATCGCTGCTGGCGTCGTGCGTCCAGACCTCGCCGAGCCGCTGGGCGCCCAGGTCGGCCAATTTGTCGTCAAAGCGGCGACCGCCCATCGCGAACGTCATGGGGTAGCTGCCCTGGTCGCCGAGCGACATCACGCCGTATCGCACGTGGCCCAGGAAGGCAGGTTGGGCGTCGAAGCTGGCATACAGGCCCTGGGCGTTGTCGGGAACGTCGCCGCTGCCGTAGGTGGCGCTGCAGATAAGGAACAGTGCCGGCTCGTTGAAAACATCCACGGTCAAGCCATCCATCATGCGCACTTCGATGTCGTCGACAAGGTCGGTGCAGTCCATTTCAATCGCCTGGGCGATGCATTCCGCGGTGTTGGTGGTGGTGCCGACGAGGATGAGCAGTTTCATGGGCCGTTGGATAGAGACGTTATGCAATAAATTGCCTTTGATGTGATGCACTATACTGCATAAAAATCAACGAATTGCCTAAGGTAAACCCTAGGAAATCGGCGGTGGACGGTGCAAAGCCGCGGGTGGATGGCGCGTCGGTACCGGTAAAATCAGCGGTCTTTTCCCCTACAGGCCACACCGTGACCCAGCACATCACCCCGATCGAGGGCGGCGACGCCCTCGGCAACTTCCGCGCCCAGCAACTGCTCCCCCGTCTGCAAGCCATCAGCGACAAGGTCGTTGGACTGTCCGCGCGGTTTGTGCACCTGGTGCTGACGGAGCAGCCGCTGACGCCCGAGCAGCGCCAGGCCTGGGATGCCTTGTTGACCTACGGCGAGCCCTACCAGGGCGAGCAGGGCGGGACACTGGTGGTGGTGACGCCGCGCATCGGCACCGTGTCGCCCTGGGCCTCCAAGGCCACGGACATCGCGCACAACTGCGGCTTTGCTGTGAAGCGGGTGGAGCGCATCACCGAGTACCGGCTCACGCTCAAGGGTGGCCTGCTGGGCAAACCGAGCCTCACACCGCAGCAGTGGCAGCAAGTGGCCGCAGTGCTGCACGACCGCATGACCGAAAGCGCCGTGGCCAGCCGCGAAGACGCTTTCCACTTGTTCACCGAACTGGAACCCGCCCCCATGGAGCACGTGGATGTGCTGGGCGGTGGCCGCGCAGCGCTGGAACAAGCCAACGTCGCCTGGGGCCTGGCGCTGGCCGACGACGAGATCGACTACCTCGTCAAGGCTTTCAACGACCTCAACCGCAACCCCACCGACGTGGAGTTGATGATGTTCGCGCAAGCCAACAGCGAGCACTGCCGCCACAAGATCTTCAACGCGCAGTTCACGATTGACGGCGTGGCGCAGGACAAGAGCCTGTTCGGCATGATCCGCCACACCCACCAGACCAGCCCGCAGCACACGGTGGTGGCTTATTCGGACAACGCCTCCATCATGGAAGGGCACGAGCTGGAACGCTTCGTGGCCCGTGCCCAGAGCGGCGCCGCCACGCCCTATGTGGCCGAGCGTGCCCAGCACCACGTGCTGATGAAGGTGGAAACACACAACCACCCCACGGCCATTTCCCCGTTCCCTGGCGCCTCCACCGGCGCGGGCGGCGAGATCCGCGACGAAGGCGCCACCGGCCGGGGCTCCAAGCCCAAGGCGGGCCTGACGGGCTTCACCGTGTCCAAGCTGTGGGGCGGCTGGTCCGACCAGCCAGGCGGTAAGCCCGAACACATCGCCAGCCCGCTGCAGATCATGACCGAAGGCCCGCTGGGCGGCGCCGCGTTCAACAACGAGTTCGGCCGGCCCAACCTGCTGGGCTACTTCCGCGAGTACGAGCAGACCGTGGCCACCGACGCCGACACCGTGCAGCGCGGCTACCACAAGCCCATCATGATCGCGGGTGGCCTGGGCCAGATCGAAGCCGGGCAGACCAAGAAGATCGAATTCCCCGCGGGCACGCTGCTCATCCAGCTGGGTGGGCCCGGCATGCGCATCGGCATGGGAGGCGGTGCGGCCAGTTCCATGGCCACTGGCGTGAACGCGGCCGATCTGGACTTCGACTCCGTGCAGCGCGGCAACCCCGAGATCGAGCGCCGTGCCCAGGAAGTCATCAACCAGTGCTGGACGCTGGGTGACAAGAACCCCATCCTTGCCATCCACGACGTGGGTGCGGGCGGTCTGTCCAACGCCTTCCCCGAACTCACGAACGACGCTGGGCGCGGTGCGCGCTTCGACCTGCGTGCAGTGCCGCTGGAAGAGTCCGGCCTGAGCCCGAAGGAAATCTGGTCCAACGAGAGCCAGGAACGCTACGTGTTGGCCATCGCCCCCGAGTCGTTGGAGCAGTTCAAGGCCTTCTGCGAACGCGAGCGCTGCCCCTTCGCCGTGGTGGGGGTGGCCACCGAGCAGCGCCAGCTGGTGCTGGCAGACGAGGGCAACGAAAGCCCCGTAGACATGCCCATGGACGTGCTGCTGGGCAAGCCGCCCAAGATGCACCGCGACGTGAAAACCGTGGCGCGCAAAGCCGCCGAACTGGACCTGACGGGCGTGGACCTGCAAAAGGCCGTCATCGACGTGTTGAGCCACCCCACCGTCGCATCCAAGCGCTTCCTTGTCACGATTGGCGACCGCACCGTGGGCGGCCTGAGCCACCGCGACCAGATGGTGGGCCCTTGGCAGGTGCCCGTGGCGGACTGCGCCGTGACCCTGGCCGACTACGCCGGTTTTGCCGGCGAGGCCATGAGCATGGGCGAACGCACCCCGCTGGCCGCTCTGGACGCCCCTGCTTCCGGCCGCATGGCCGTGGCAGAAGCCATCACCAACCTGCTGGCCGCGCCCATTGAGCTGCCGCGCGTGAAGTTGAGCGCCAACTGGATGGCCGCCTGCGGCGAGCCGGGCGAGGACGCCGCGCTCTACGCCACCGTCAAGGCCGTGGGCATGGAGCTGTGCCCGGCGCTGGGCGTGAGCATTCCCGTGGGCAAGGACAGCTTGTCCATGCGCACGCAGTGGAAGGTGGACGGCGAGCAGAAGAAGGTCTCATCGCCCGTGAGCCTGATCGTCAGCGCCTTTGCCTCGCTGCCTGACGTGCGCGGCACGCTGACGCCGCAACTCGACGCACAGGAAGAAGACACCACCCTGGTGCTGGTCGATCTGGGCAAAGGCAGGAACCGCATGGGCGGCTCCATCCTGGCGCAGACGCTGGATCAACCCGGCGGCGCCGTGCCCGACCTGGACGACGCGCAAGACCTGATCGCGTTGGTGAACGCCGTGAACGCCTTGCGCGCGCAGGGCAAGATCCTGGCCTACCACGACCGTAGCGACGGCGGCCTGCTGGCCACCGTGGCCGAAATGGCCTTTGCCGGTCACGTGGGCGTGGCCCTGAACGTGGACCTGCTCGTCACCGAGGGCGACGGCATCTCCGACAGCCGCATGGACACGGGCGACGCCAAGAACTGGGCGTCGCAGGTGAGCGCCCGTCGCGAGGAACTGACCCTCAAGGCGCTCTTCAACGAAGAACTGGGCGTGGTGCTGCAGGTGCGCACCGCCGAGCGCAACGAGGTGATGCAGGTGCTGCGTGAGCACGGCCTGAGCAAGCACAGCCACTTCGTGGGCAAGACCCGGCCGGCAGCCTCACCCATCGACATGGGCAAGGGCCAGTTGCAGGTCTGGCGCGACACCAAGGCGGTGTTCAGCGCCAACCTGTACGACCTGCACCAGGTGTGGGACAGCGTGAGCTGGAAGATCAACCAGCAGCGCGACAACCCCGCTTGTGCCGACGCCGAACACGCCGCGGCTGGCTTGCCTGCGGACCCTGGCATGCACGTGGCGCTGACCTTCGATCCGTCGCAAGACGTGGCAGCGCCGTACCTGAACCTGGCGCGCCCCCGGGTGGCCATCCTGCGCGAGCAGGGTGTCAACTCGCACGTGGAAATGGCCTACGCCTTCGACCGCGCGGGCTTCGAGTCCTTCGACGTGCACATGACGGATCTGCAGTCCGGCCGAGCCAACCTGCGCGACTTCAAGGGCGTGGTGGCTTGTGGCGGCTTCAGCTACGGTGACACGCTGGGCGCCGGCATCGGCTGGGCACGGTCCATCACCTTCAACCGCGTGTTGTCGGAGCAGTTCCAGGCCTTCTTTGCCCGCCCCGACACCTTCGGCCTGGGCGTGTGCAACGGCTGCCAGATGTTTGCCGAGCTGGCCGACATCATTCCCGGTGCCGAAGCCTGGCCGCGCTTCACCACCAACCAGAGCGAGCGCTTCGAGGCCCGCCTGTCGATGGTGGAGGTGCTGGAGTCACCCAGCCTGTTCTTCCAGGGCATGGCCGGCAGCCGCCTGCCCATCGCTGTGGCGCACGGCGAGGGTTATGCCAACTTCAAACACCGCGGCAACCGCGATGCAGCCATTGGCGCCATGCGCTACGTGGACAACACCGGCGCGGCCACCGAGGCCTACCCGTTCAACCCCAACGGCAGCCCGGGTGGCCTGACCGCCGTGACCACCGCCGATGGCCGCTTCACGGCCATGATGCCGCACCCCGAGCGCGTGTTCCGCAATATCCAGATGAGCTGGACCGACGCAGCTAAGAGCGGTGGCCTGGACGCCTACAGCCCCTGGATGCGCCTCTGGCGCAACGCGCGCAAATGGGTGGGGTGAATTTGAGGGGGTGATTTGGTTCAGGTCGATAACAGACCTTGATGCGCGTCAAGCTCTTCGTGCGGGGGAATCGCTAGACTGGAAACCAGTGATTCCAACGTCCGGAGACTTCCATGAGCACCCCCCACACCCCCGTCGACAACGCCCCCATCCAGGACTTCTCGCACTGCCACGCCGGTATTGTGAAGAAGCTGGACATGCTGGGTGAATTGCCTGCTCTGCTGGAACCGGCCGCGCGCGCGCGTGAAATTGCCGAGAAGGCACTGGAATTCTTCCGCGAAGCCATTTTTGAACACCACCTGGACGAAGAACGTGAGCTGTTCCCGGCGGTGCTTGCCAGCGCAGAGAAGGGCGCCGAGCTTGAGCGTGTGCAGGGCATGGTCAAGCGGCTGACCAACGAGCACCGCGAACTGGAAGGGGTGTGGAAGCAGCTCGAGTCGGGCCTGAAGAAGGTGGCCAAGGGGCAGGCCACGGACGTTGACGTGAGTGCGATCCAGCGTCTGGTAACGCACTACCGGGCCCATGCCCAGTACGAGGAAGCCGAATTCCTGCCGCTGTCTCAGAACATTCTGGGCCGCAACGCCAACCACATGGCGGCGCTGGGCCTGTCGTTGCACATGCGGCACTCGGTGCCGACGGTGGCGGGTTACGTCTGACGGTGCGCCCGGTCCTCAATGGACCGGGTGGGCTTGCGGTCGGGTTTTGTAGAACGTGACCGGCTGCGCAGCGGCCTGGTTCAGCACGCTGCGCTTGATCTTGCCCACCACGTGCATCTCGCACGGCTTGCAGTCGAAGCGCAGGGTCAGTTTTTCCTTCCCGTTGATGAGCTGCAAGGGCTCCGCGCGCACAGTGCCCTGGACACCCGTCACGCCCTTGGCCTGCTTGGGGCACAGGCTCAACGAGAAGCGCACGCAGTGCTTGGTGATCATCAGGCTGACTTCACCTTCTTCCTCGTGCGCCTCGTAGGCGGCGGCGATCACCTTGACGCCGTGCTTGCTGTAGAAGTCGCGTGCCTTCTGGTTGAAGACGTTGGCCAGGTAGGTGAGGGTATCTTCGGGATACGGCACCGGTGGCTCGACGGCCGCTGCACGCTGGGGGCGCACATACGCGGCAGCACGGGCGGCTTCCAGGCTGGCCACAGCCTCGCGGCGCAGCGTGTTGAGCTGCGATGCAGGCACGAACCATGGCTGTGACAGGTGCACCTGGATGTCGCTCGCCTGGAACAGCGTGTCGCCCAGGCGGCCCAGCTGCTCGCGCAGCTTGTCGGCGGCCCGGGCGGGGTCTTTGGCCCGTTCCCAGGTGCCCGCCAGTTCGGCATTGCCCACGTGGCCGTCCTCGTCGGTGAGCGTGAGCTGCAGGCCCGCAGGCGATTCGCTCAGCGCCATCCACACGCCGATGCGCCGGTCGGCGGATTTCTTTTCCAGCGTGCGCACCCAGTCCATGCTGCGGTTGCGGTTCACGGTGGTGCCGCGCCTCAGGTCCTTGAACCCACTCATCGGGTCTTTGGGGAAGACGCGCCAGACGGTGCCGCCCTCCTTGCCCGGGCCGAGTTTTTCCACGCGGTTGGTCTGCAGGCCCACCAGTTCCTTCTGCAGGTCGTGGTAGCACAGGCCGTCGCCGTTTTGCAGCTCGGTGGTGGGGTCTTCGGTTTCCAGTTCCACGCAGTCGGCGGCCACGCGCGTGACCCAGCCAATGGGCTGGCCGGGGTTCTTGGGGGTGTCGAAGGCGCCAATGTCCTCCTTGCGGCCCTGCACAAAGTAATCGGTGAACTCGCGGTTGAAGTTCTGGTCCGGGTCGGGCGTGAAGGTGTAGGTGCAGCGGCCGCTGGAGGCACGGGCGAGTTCTGGGCGCTCTTCCAGGATTTCGTCGAACAGCTGGCGGTAGTGGGCGGTGATGTTCTTCACGTAGCCCATGTCCTTGTAGCGGCCTTCGATCTTGAAGCTGCGCACGCCCGCGTCGATCAGGGCGCGCAGGTTGTCGCTCTGGTTGTTGTCTTTCATGGAGAGCACGTGCTTGTCGTGCGCCACGATGCGGCCCTGGCTGTCCTTTACCTCGTAGGGCAGGCGGCAGGCCTGCGAACAGTCGCCCCGGTTGGCACTGCGGCCCGTGTGGGCGTGGCTGATGTAGCACTGCCCGCTGTAGGCCACACACAGGGCGCCGTGGATGAAGAATTCAAGCACGGCGCGGTGGGGCGCATCCGCCGGCCCCAGTGCCTGGTGGATGGCGGCGATCTGCGGCAGCGTCAACTCGCGGGCCAGCACGATCTGGCTCAGGCCCGCGTCTTGCAGAAAGCGGGCCTTTTCGGGGGTGCGGATGTCGGTCTGTGTGCTGGCATGCAGCTGGATGGGGGGCAGGTCCAGCTCCAGCAGGCCCATGTCCTGGATGATCAGCGCGTCCACACCGGCGTTGTAGAGCTGACGCACCAGCTGGCGGGCGGGTTCCAGCTCGTCGTCGCGCAGGATGGTATTGAGCGTGACGAACACCCGGCTGTGGAAGCGGTGGGCGTGGCGCACCAGACGCTCGATCTCGGCCACGGAGTTGTCGGCACTGGCGCGCGCGCCGAACGACGGGCCGCCGATGTAGACGGCATCCGCACCGTGGTTGACGGCCTCGATGCCGATGTCGGCATCGCGCGCGGGTGACAGGAGTTCGAGCTGGTGGGGCAACATAATGCGTACTTTCAAGCCAACCCCAGATTGTCCATGAAACGCCAGGATTTCCGCTTTTTTCACCGGCTTCGCGTGCGCTGGGCCGAAGTCGACATGCAGAAGATCGTCTTCAACGCGCACTACCTGATGTACTTTGACGTGGCCATCACGGAGTACTGGCGCGCCCTGGCGCTGCCCTACGAGGACGCCATGCACCAGCTGGGTGGCGAGCTGTACGTGAAAAAGGCCTCGGTGGAGTTCAACGCCTCGGCCCGCATGGACGACCAGCTCGACATCGGCATGAGCTGCACCCGGCTGGGCAATTCGTCGATGACGATCACCGGCGCGATCTTTCGCGGGGAAGAGCACCTGATCACGGGCGAGCTGATCTATGTGTTTGCCGATCCGGCCACGCAAACCTCGCGGCCCATTCCCGCCCCGCTGCGGGCATTGATGCAGGGCTACGAGGCGGGTGAGCCAGTGACGGAGTTGCGAACCGGCCCCTGGTCGGCCCTGGCCCAGGCAGCCCGCGAGGTGCGCACCTCGGTGTTCGTGCAAGAGCAAGGCATTGCACAGGAGGATGAATGGGACGCGGCCGATGCCGAGGCGCTGCATGCGGTGGTGCACAACCGGCTAGGGCAGGCGGTGGCCACCGGGCGTTTGCTGCCATCGGATGGCGGCGTGGCCAAGGTGGGCCGCATGGCGGTGCACCGCGTATTGCGCGGCACCGGGGTGGGGCGGCAGGTGCTCACTGCGCTCGTTGAAGCGGCCCGGGCGCGTGGAGACCGTGCCGTGCGCCTGAGTGCGCAGCGCACCGCCGAGGGGTTCTATGCCCGGATGGGCTTCCAGGTGGTGGGCACGCCTTACGACGAGGTGGGCATTCCCCATGTACTGATGGAAAAAACCCTCTGAGTGCTCCGCTCGAGTGGCCAGTGGCTTTGAGATGCGGGTAACGGGGCGTCCGCGACGGGGTGGCTCCACTCTTCCAGTTCGAGGGCGGTGCCTCGGGGGCCGCGCCGGGCGCGAGCGAGCACGCTGCTGCGGGTGCCGTAGCGGCGGGCTGGCGCGTACACGAATGGGCTGGCCAAGGTGGTTTCCCAGCGGGGCTCCGGGTCTGTTGGATCGGCGTCTGGCAAACGGGTGAGGGTTTGCAGCAGGGGCGCACGCCAGTCGGCCGCGGTGCCGTTGGCGAGAAGCGTGCGCGATTGGGCAAGGGCCGCTTTCAAGGCCAGCGCCTTGGGCCACGGGGTGTCGAGGTGGGCGTTGGACAGGCCGTATATGCCGGGTGCCAGGGGGCGGCCCCACCACCCGTCGCCCAAGGCGGGGGCCGGTGTGTCAGACGGTTCGCGGTTGCTCAGCCACCACCAGGTGGCAAACCGCACATCGCCCAGCACGAGGTTGAACCCGTTGTACGCCTGCGGCCGGTGGTGCTCAAGAAAGTCTGTGGGGGTGGCGTGCAATTCCGCGCCCTCGAGCCATTCCAGCACCAGGCGGCCCCGGCTCTGGGGCGCATTTTCCTGCTGGGCCGGGCGCACATTGGTCAGCATGGCCACCCGGCCTTGGGCGTTGAAGCCCAGCCAGGTGCCACCGGCGGTTTCGTCGCGGCCCGACCAGACCTGCTGCCCCCGGGGCGTGTGCCACTGGGCCAGTGGCTGGGTGGGGCGCTGCCACCACTCGTCGCGGTTGGAGGCGAGCAAAAATGGACAGGAGTCCGGCCCGCCGATGGCGAAGGCGATCAGGCACATGGCCCGCTCAAATGTCGTCCAGCAAGGGGTAGGGCAGGGGCAGGAAGGTCAGCAGGGGCCCGCTGGCCGTACCCAGAGTCAGCCGCTGGCCGTCGGCGGCGCTGGTCTGCATCGAGACCACCGCGTCCCAGCCGTGCGCCGGGTGCGGGGCAGCCGCCACCACGGTGCCACAGGGTTGCTCGGCATCGGCCGCGTGGAACACGTCTTGCCCTGCCGAGGGGGCCTCGTCTGCATGCACCAGGTACGCCCGGCGCTTGAGCGTGCCGCGGAACTGGCTGCGCGCCACCACCTCCTGGCCGGGGTAGCAGCCTTTCTTGAAATTCACGCCGCCCACGGATTCGTAGTTCAGCATCTGGGGCACAAAGGCCTCGTACACGGGTTGCGTGACTGGTACCACCGCACTGCGGACCTCCAGCCACTGCCACAGTGCGCTGTCGAGGGTCGGGCCCGAGGGGGCTGAAGCGTTGTCGGGCACGCAGGCCACGGCGCGGGATACACCTTCGGCGGTCGGCAGGCGCACCCACTCCACCCCGTCGACGGCCGCATGGCCCCAGGCCGCAGCAGGCAATTCGCTCGGTAGAAGGTCGCCGGCCACACCGTAGACGGCAATGTCGGCGCTGGCGTCGGAGAGCTTGACCTTGGAGCGCAACACGAACATGCTCAGGCGCCTGAGCGTCTGGCTGAGCAGGTCGGCCGGGCAGAGCAACCAGATTTCGTCGTGCGAACGCTTGAAGCCGATCAGGCTGGCCTGCATGCGCCCCTTGGCGTTGCAGAAGGCGGCCAGCCGGGCCTCGCTCAGCCCCAGCAGGGCAAAGTCCTGGGTCAACTGGCTGTGCAGAAACTTCGCCGCATCCTCTCCCGCGGCCCGTATCACGCCCCAGTGGGGCAGCCGGCACACACCTCGCAGAACGGATGCATCAAAGTCGGCGGCAATGGGGAACTCACTCATGCGAACAGTCACTTATCATCGGATGTTGTCTATTGTCTCCGAGGTCGGGTGTCCGTGTTCAAAACCTTGAAATGGTTGCTGGCGGTAGCGGTTGCGCTGGTGGTGTTGGCGGGGGCCACGGTGGTGGTCTGGCTGAACCGTCCGCTCGGCTTTGCCCCGCAGGCCGGCGCGGTGGTGGACGTGACCGTGCCGCCCGGGGCCAGTGCACGCACGGTGGCGGGCGTGCTGTCCGCCTCCGGGCTCACCACGCCGGAGTGGTGGCTGCACCTGTGGTTCCGCGCCTCGGGGCGTTCGCGCGACATCAAGGCCGGCAGCTACGAGATCGGTGCCAGCACCACGCCCCGCCAGTTGCTCGACAAACTGGTGCGGGGAGACCAGGCGGTGCGCCGGGTCACCCTGGTCGAGGGGTGGAACCTGCGCCAGGTGTTGCAGGCGCTGCAGGGTGCCGAACACCTCCGTTACGACCTGCCGGAGCGCGCGTCGCCGTCGGAAGTGGCCCGCGCCGTAGGGCTGCGGGTGCCGCACCCGGAAGGGCGGTTTTTCCCCGACACCTACGTCTACCCCAAGTACGCCACCGCCACCAGCGTGCTGCAACAGGCGGCCGCGGCCATGGACCAGCGCCTGGCCCAGGCCTGGGGTCAACGGCAGCCGGACCTGCCACTGCGCAGTCCCGACGACGCCCTGGTGCTGGCCAGCATCATCGAAAAAGAAACCGGGCTGGCCAGCGACCGGGCCGACATCGCAGGCGTGTTCATCAACCGCTTGCGCATCGGCATGCGGCTGCAGACCGACCCCAGCGTCATCTACGGGCTCGGGGAGGCCTACGACGGCCGCCTGCGCCGCGTGGATCTGGACACCGACACACCCTACAACACCTACACCCGCGCCGGCTTGCCGCCCACACCCATCGCGCTGCCGGGCATGGCCTCGCTGCTGGCGGCAGTGCAGCCGGCGAGCACACCGGCCATGTATTTCGTGGCGCGTGGTGATGGCTCCAGCCAGTTCAGCCGCACGCTGGACGAGCACAACGCGGCCGTGCGCCGCTTCATCCTGAACCGCTGACCCATGCACGAGCACCCCACCCCAGGCCAAGGCGGCTGGTTCATCACCTTCGAGGGCATCGATGGTGCGGGCAAGTCGTCCCACATCGGCACCCTGGCCGATGCCTTGCGCGCCCAGGGGCACCAGGTCACCCAGACCCGCGAGCCCGGGGGCACTCCGCTGGCGGAACGGCTGCGCGACCTGCTGCTGCAGGAGCCCATGGACGCTTTGGCCGAGGCAATGCTCATGTTTGCGGCGCGGCGCGACCATCTGGTGCGGGTGATCGAACCGGCCCTGGCCCGCGGTGAGCTGGTGCTGTGCGACCGCTTCACCGACGCGACGTTTGCCTACCAGGGCTATGGCCGTGGTTTTGACCTGGCGGTGCTCGGCCAACTGGAGGCCTGGGTGCAGGGGCCAGCACCGCTGCGCCAGCCGCACCTGACCCTGTGGTTCGACCTGGCCCCCGAAGCGGCCGCGGCGCGGCTGGCGAGTGCGCGCAGCCCCGACAAGTTCGAGGCCGAGCCCGTGTCGTTTTTTCGCCGTGTGGCCGATGGATACGCCGCGCGCGCCCAGGCGGATCCGCAGCGGTTCGCCCGAGTGGAGGCCGATCACCCCAGGGAAGCCGTCTGGCAGCAGGTCCAGGCCATCTGCCGGGCCCGCGGGGTGCTCCAGTGAGCCAGCTGCCGCCCTGGTTGCAGGCTCAATTGCAACAACTGCTGCAGCAACGCGGCCACGCCTTGTTGCTGGCTGGTCCGGCGGGGCTGGGCCAGTACCCGCTGGCATTGGCCCTGGCACGCGCCTGGCTGTGCGAACAGCCCGGGCCAGAGGGGGCCTGCGGCACGTGCAGTGCCTGCCATGCGGTGGATGTGCGCACCCATCCAGACCTCTGCGTCCTCATGCCCGAAACGCTTGCCCTCGAGCTGGGCTGGCCGCTGGATGAAAAGACCCAGGACAAGATCGACAAGAAGGAAATCAAACCCAGCCGCTTCATCCGGGTGGAGGCGGCTCGGCAGGCGGTGGCCTTTGGTCAGTTCACCCGTTCACGCGGGGCCACGAAAGTGGTGCTGGTGTACCCAGCCGAACGCCTGAATGTGGAATCCGCCAACACGCTGCTCAAAACGCTGGAGGAGCCCGCCGGGGCCCTGCGGTTTGTGCTCGCCACCGAGGCCGCCCATGCCTTGCTGCCTACCATCCGCAGTCGTTGCCAGACGCACGCAATGGCCTGGCCCGGCGAGGCCGAGGCCCAGCGGTGGTTGCAGGAGGCCGCCGCGGCAGCGGGTGGGCGTGCTGCCACCCCCGCCGATCTGGAGGCATGGTGGCACGCCGCAGGTGGGCGCCCCGACGAGGCGCTGGAATTCGCCCGGCTGGGCTTGACCGCTGGCCTGTGGGCGCAGTTGCCGCAGGCACTGGCACGTGGCGATTTCCAACACGTGGCCGAGTGGCCAGTGCCCCGCCTGATGGATGTTTTGCAGAAACTGTGCCACGACCTGATGGTGCGCGCCGCCGGCGGGGTGCCCCGGTTCTTCGCTGCTGCCCACCTGCCGCCGGCGCCAGGGATGGCGGCGCTCGCGCGCTGGCACCGAGAGCTGCAGGCAGCCGCCCGCACGATGGAACACCCGTTCAACGCGGGGCTTCAGCTGGAAGCCTGGGCGCAGCGCACCCGCCAGGCACTGGCGCTACACTAAGTGGGCATGAGCGCTGCTGAACCTTCCGGCGCGGCCCGCCCCACCGTCATCCAGCTGTCGATCAAGGAGAAAGGGGCGCTGTACGCCGCCTACATTCCCTTGTTCGCCGAAGGCGGCATCTTTGTGCCTTCGGTGCGCGAGTACAAGCTGGGCATGGACGTGTACGTCCTTCTGACCCTGCCCGATGACCCCCAGCGCTACCCCGTTGCCGGGAAGGTCGCCTGGATCACGCCGGCGGGCGCCACCGGTTCACGCTCTCAGGGCATCGGCATCCGCTTCCCGTCCGACGAGAAATCGCGCATGCTCAAAGCCCGTATCGAAGAAATTCTCGGGGCGCACCTCGCTTCCGACCGCCCCACGCAGACCGTCTGAGCTTCCCTGCATGTTTGTCGATTCCCATTGCCACCTGAACTTTCCCGAACTGCGAAGCCAACTGCCCGACATCCTGAAGGCCATGAGCGAAGCCCAAGTGGACCGTGCGCTGTGCATTGGCACCACGCTGGAGGAGTTTGAGCAGGTGCACGAGCTGGCGCTGGCTCATGCCAACCTGTGGGCGACGGTGGGCGTGCACCCGGACAACGAAGGGGTGCGTGAACCCTCGCTGGACGACCTGCTGCAGCGCGCGGCACTGCCCCGGGTGGTGGGCATTGGCGAAACCGGGCTGGACTATTACCGACTGGGCGAACGCAGCTTGGCCGACATGGCCTGGCAGCGCGAGCGCTTTCGGGTGCACATCCGAGCCGCCCGCCAGACCGACCTGCCATTGGTGATCCACACCCGCAGCGCTTCGGAAGACACCCTGTCGATCCTGCGGGAAGAGGGTGGTTTTCTGCCCGAAGCGGATCCGAATCCCGGTTGGCCCAAGGCCCGAGGGGTGTTCCATTGCTTCACCGAAACCGCCGAAGTGGCCCGCGCCGCGCTGGCCATGGATTTCTACATCTCGTTTTCGGGCATTCTCACCTTCCGCAACGCCGCCGACCTGCGCGAGGTGGCCCGCGAAGTGCCGCTGGAGCGTTGTCTGATCGAGACCGACAGCCCCTACCTGGCGCCGGTACCGTACCGTGGCAAGACGAACGTTCCTGCCTACGTGCCCCATGTCGCGGCGCAGCTCGCCGACATCAAGGGCCTGTCGATTGACGCTGTGGCCCAGGCGACCAGCCAGAACTTTGACCGGCTGTTCCGCTCTGTTGGGACATGAACCGAACCCCACTCAAGCGGCTGGTCACCACGCTGGCTCTGGTCTGGAGCACCCTCGCCAGTGCGCAGGGCGGGTCATACGACACCTTTTTCACCGCCATCCTGCGCGACAATCCTTCGCCCTTGCAGCGGCTCGCTCCGCTGGGCTTCGATTTCAACACCCCCAGCCCCGAATTGCAGCCGCCACTGGTGCTGGCAATTCAGAAGGAGTCGTGGCGAGTGGTCGACTACCTGCTGACCCGTGCTGACATCGACCTGGAGGCCCGCAACCCGGCCGACGAGAACGCCCTGATGATGGCTGCCATCAAAGGACAGACAGAGTTGGTCCAGCGCCTGATCGGGCGTGGCGCCCAGGTGAACAAGCCGGGGTGGACACCGCTGCATTACGCAGCCAGCCACAAGGGCCCAGAGGCACTGGCCATCGCCCGGCTGCTGCTGGATCGGTACGTCTACATCGACGCGGCTTCACCCAACGGCTCCACACCCCTGATGCTGGCCGCGCAGTACGGGCGTGAGGATGTGGTGCGGCTGCTGCTGGAGGAGGGCGCCGACCCAGCCTTGCGCAACCAGCTGGGGTTGAGCGCAATCGACTTTGCATTTCGTGCCGACCGCCCCGACATTGCCGAAGCGGTTGCTGCTGCCCTGCGTCAGCGGCAACCCCGCGGCAGCTGGTGAACGGCTTGCGCGATGCGGTGACAGGCACCGATACGTGCAATTACGTAACCACGGACCACCGGTTCGGTTGTCCAATCGGTGGGTTAGTCCATATCCTGGAAGGAGACAAGATGGTTGACAGAGACATCAGAGACATCGGCGGCGGCCTGGCCATGACCGCCACCGGGCTGTTTGCAGCCTGGTTTGCCAATGGCAATTACGAAATCGGCGAACTCAACCGCATGGGGCCGGGCTACTTTCCGGTCGCACTTGGGCTCATCCTGGCGGCCCTGGGCGCATTGATCGCCCTCCCGGCCATGTTCCGTCGGGGTGAAAAGATCCACGTCGAATGGAAAACCTTCCTGGTGGTCACCCTCAGCGTGGCGCTGTTTGCGGGTCTGCTCAAGGTGATTGGCCTGATCCTGGCCACCGTGGTGGCGGTGATCGTGTCTTCCCTGGCAGACAAGGAAATTGCGTGGCGCACCCGGCTGATCACGGCCGCCGGGGTCGCGTTCGTCACTTGGCTGGTTTTCAGCTTCGGCCTGAGCATGGTGCTGCCTGTGTGGCCCTGGAGCAACTGACATGGATATTCTGAACGGACTTCTCGTCGGCCTCGAGTCGGCGCTGCAACCCATCACGCTGCTGTACTGTTTCATCGGCGTGTTCCTGGGCACCCTGATTGGCGTGCTGCCGGGCATCGGTGCCATGGCTGCCATTTCGCTGTTGCTGCCTATCACTTACCACATTCCGCCGACCGCAGCGATCGTGATGCTGGCCGGCGTGTACTACGGCGCCCAATATGGTGGCTCGACTGCCTCGATCCTGCTGAACTTGCCGGGTACACCGTCGTCTGCGGTAGCCTGTCTGGACGGCTACCCGATGGCCCAACAGGGGCGGGCCGGGGTGGCACTGTTCATGACCACCATCGCGTCTTTCGTAGGCTCGATGCTGGGCATTCTGGTGCTGGTGCTGTTTTCGCCCAGCATTGCCGAACTCGGTCTCAAGTTCGGTCCGGCCGAATACTTTTCGATGATGCTGCTGGGCCTGGTGGCGGCGTCGAGCATGGCATCGGGCTCGCCCACCAAGGGCATGGCGATGGTGGTGCTCGGTCTGCTGCTGGGTACGGTGGGAACCGATGTCAACTCGGGCGTGGCGCGTTTCGACTTTGGCGTGCCGGAGCTGATGGACGGCATCAACCTGGTGGCGCTGGCCATGGGCGTGTTCGGGATTGCCGAGGTGGTGAGCAGCATCAACCAGAAGCGGGAGGGCGAGGTCAAGGAAACGTTTTCCATGCGCTCCATGCTGCCCACGGGCAAGGATTGGAAAGACTCTGTCATGCCGATGCTGCGTGGCACAGGCATTGGCAGTTTCTTCGGTGCCTTGCCCGGTACCGGAGCCTCCATCGCGTCGTTCTTCTCGTACGCGGTGGAAAAGAAAATCGCCAAAGACCCCAGCCGCTTCGGCAACGGTGCCATCGAGGGCGTGACTGCCCCCGAAGCGGCAAACAATGCCGCCGCCCAAACCGCGTTCGTCCCCACGCTGTCGCTCGGCATCCCGGGTGACGCGGTGATGGCGCTGATGCTGGGTGCATTGATCATCCACGGCATCCAGCCCGGCCCGTTGCTCATGACCCAGCAGCCCGACCTGTTCTGGGGCCTGATCGTCAGCTTCGGCATCGGCAACATCATGCTGATGGTGCTGAACCTGCCGCTGGTGGGCATCTGGGTGGCCATCCTGCGCATCCCGTACAACGTGCTGTACCCGGCGATCCTGGTGTTCATTGCGCTGGGCGTGTACAGCGTGAACAACAACACCTTCGACGTGTACATGGTGGCGTTGATCGGCGCCGTCGGCTACTTCCTGGCCGTGCTCAAGTTCGAGGCTGCGCCGTTGCTGCTGGGCTTTGTGCTCGGACCGCTGATGGAGGAAAACCTGCGCCGTTCGCTGCTGCTGTCGCGCGGCGACATGATGACCTTCATCGACCGCCCGATCAGCGCTGGCTTCATCGCGGTGTGCGCTGCCATCATCCTGTGGACGATGTTTGCCACGTTGAAGCGCAACCTGCAACGCCGCGAACGGCAGAAGGACATGGCCAAAGCCGCTTGAGCGGGCTGCATGTCAACTTCAGGGACCCGGTTTACCGGGTCCTTTTTCTCTTGGTTTTACTATATACAATGTATACATTGTTAATTGCAACCCTAGTTTTGATAGCAATTTACAATGGCATCGTTGCTAGTTTACAACAGCGGAATCAAATAATTTTTGACCAGTTGTAAAAAACCGTAGACCGCGAGAGTTTGACAGATCACGCGAGGGATGAGCCGGGACCATGCGTCCCGGTCTTGCGTTGTGGGCACCGGAGCAGGGCGGGGCGGTGCAGCGGGGCGCTGGGTGTATGCGCTGTAGGTGGGGCGGGGCGGGGCAGCAGGTGCCCGGCCTTCTCGTTTCCTGACTTCTTCGCGGTACCAGTCGCGATCATGTATGCCCATGTTTTCCTCTCCTGTTGTGGGGGTCACCCGCTATCGTAGCGTTGACCCCCAGCCCTAACGGGCCGGGTCCCGTCGCCCTGACGGGCTCCATATTCAGCAATGAGAAGGCGCGCGATAGGTGCGTGGGTCCCAATAGAGGCTGGTTGGCCGGGGCCTGGGCTTGAACCTAGCTTTCAGACGCTGGAGCCAGGAAGGCGGGCGGGGAGGGGGGTTGTGCCACTCGCAAAACGGCCCGTGCTCGTAATCGCTGCGGAAAATCTGCCGGGTGTCGTAGGCATCGTGCAGATCGAGGCCCTTGTACCACCAACGTTCCGCGATGACGGCATTTTGGCCGCTGCCGACTCGGGCGGTAGCCAAGTGAAATTTTGGGAGGTAGCCCCAGGGCTTATGGATGGCCTCGAGGAAGCTACCAACGAACGGAATCTTGATCTTGTCCCCACGAAAACACTTCACCTGATACTCGATGAGCGACTCACGGACTTGCTTGTCGATCATGTTGGCGTCTTGCACGATGAGGAACACATCCCAGCCGTACTTGCGAGCGTGGATAAGCCAGTCGAGCAGGGGGGCGCGTTCCTTGTCTTGGAATGACCGGGCGTTCAACCACGTGCCGAGTTCGTCCAGGATCATGACGCCGTTGCGGTCCTCGTTGTAGCTGTCCGGGTTGCCGTGGCCGCAGGCCTCGAGGTCTACCGCTTTGGGCTTGTCGGGAATGCGGACATAGTGAGCCTTGCGGTGGGGGACAAGCTTGTCCAGTTTGAGGTCAACGTTAGAGGCGACCTTGCGACCATCCAACAGAGCCTGTTGGGCCATCCAGACCGAGAATTTCGTCTTACCGGTGCCTAACTTGCCTTCGACGGAATAGACGGGCATACGGGCCTCACTTGACTAGGGACATGCCAAGGGACCGCAGATAGCGGTACGACACGACGGAAACCCACAGAGCCGCCAACCCGGTGACGACCGTGCCAGCGATGGGCGGAAAAGCAAGGCCGATCACGGTTCCGTAGCCAGTAGAGAACAAGGCGGAAAGCAGGGGCTCCACGAAGGAGTTAAACGCCACCAGCAGAGCCACGTAAACGGCCGCAATGGCAGCGACAAAGGCCATGCGGATTGCAACCTCAGCGCCCCATTTGGTCGTCATGTAGGCGAGAAGCCTCGTCAGCCAGGAACCGAGAAATGCGGCAAGCAAAGGCATGGCGTTACTCCTGACGACTGGCGCCGCCAACGATGGCGATGGCCCCAAATACACCAGCAGCCGCCCACAACATGCTCATGATGTCGTGAAACATGCCCTGATATTGGCAAATGTCGATCGACGTTATGAACGGGGCAAACGCCGCCAAATTGATGGAGCCGCAGCTAGAGGGAAACGAGAAGGACCAGTTGATATCAGGCAACTCAGGAAGGCACGACATGGGATCGTTCATGCACTCAGTAAGAGGGCGGAACAGATCGTCGATACTTTCCTGGGCATCGTTTTCGACGGGTTCGGGAGTTCCTTCCTCGTCGATCTTGCACGCAGGGCCGCCAGGGAGGCCGCAAACCTCAAGCTCTACGGGCTGGGGTTCGGTGGTGTTCTGTGGTGCAGTCGTGGTGCTGACGCGGACCTGGTTAGTGGTGTTGTTTGTGGTCGTTGTAGTGTTGACCGTGTTGTACGTGATCTGGTTGCCACTGGCGGTGCCGGTCGTCTTCTGTGTGGTGGTCTCCGTGATCGGGTCGCCGGTCTCGTTGATCCACTGTTTTGTACTGACGATTTCGGGGTTGGTCTCGAAAAGGGGGAGGTCGCCAGGAAAAGAAACGGATGGGTTGCCAGCTTCAGAGAGGTTTTGGGCGAACTCGAACGCACCTTGAGAGGTTGCAAGGGCTTCATCCAGTGCGGAGATTACAGAGTTTGGCCACGCTGTGACGTTCTGAAGCATCTGCTCAACGTCATCAGGGGTGACTGAGGTGGATGAGGCCGGAACAGTTTGAAGGCAACCTGAGGGAGTGATGTACCAACCAGATGGACAACCATTCGAACCCCATTGGTACAACTGAACGTTCCACTGGTATCCATCAGAACGCCGATAACTGCAATAGTTACCCGTTACCCCAATAAAAGTTGGCTTCGGGTTCATGATATTCAGATAGAGGGTGCAGGCGCCCGCCTTTGTATTGGAGTGGGTTGACGGGTTGGCATCAGCACGCCAGAAATAACCATCAGATACCGGGTAAGAGGGTTGGTTGGCGGGATCTGAAAATATCCAGCCGGAACCGTTGTAACCGTAGTGGGTGCCGAGATCCTCAAGCAACTCGCCGAGGGCATAAACGTTGCCGACAAAAGGCACAGAGCGTACCAATGCCTTAGCAATGGACTTACTTGGGACACTTTGAGCGATCTTGATAGGTACCGCCTGGTTGGTCTTGCCAGGAACGGGGGAGGGTACGACCGCTTCAAGAATGACGGAGCCATTCGGCGCCCGTTTGATGGGTTGATACCAGCTACCGCCAGTAGGGCCGGTGGAGAAGGAGCCAGAGGGCGCCGCCGTGGTGTAGCGAATGACGTTACCGTTAGCGGTCTGGTTGATGTTGGCAATCGGGTTGCCGTTGCCGTTGGTGATGTACACGCCGCCGATGTTTCCGGCGTGGTAGCCCATTTGGGCGGTGGCTTTGTACTGTCCAGGAGATTGGGCGATAGCCGAGGCCATGCCCAAGCCCGCAAGGGCCAGGAGTGAGGCTTTGACGAGCTTGAGCATGGAGACCCCGACTATCAGCTAGCGCGCGGGATTTTCTTCACGTACTTAACAGCGACCATGAAGGCCACGGCCACAGCGGCGAGGCCCACCAGGGCGCCGGCGTAGCCCGACACCTTGGTAGTTACGTCGGCCAACGCGGCATCAAAGGGGTCACCGGCAGATTGAGCGAACGCCAGCACGGGGCCGGCGGTCACAACAGCGATTGCGATTTCACGGGAACGATTGCGGATTGCTTGCAGCATGTTGGTTCTCCATTTACTGCGTAACCGTGGCCGACGGTCGGCGGTTTGGGGAAAGCCCCCAATCAGGCGATGTGTTGGATTTGACGGACCCAGGCCACGGACTTGCCAATGCCGAAGCCCATGGCCCAACAGCCCATCAAGGTAGAAATGATCTTGGCGATGGCTATGGCGTCGATCACGTCTTGTCCCCCATTCGGTAGCCGAGGACGAACATCACGACGCAGACGGACACCAACGCCGCTTGCAGGAGGTGGTTTGTGTTCTCCCAATCCATCAGCGCCCCCTAGCGAGGTAGAGCGCCAACGTGACCAAGAGGGACGCCATGACGCCACCCAGAAAGCCACCGAACACCGCGAGGGACGCATTGACGTCCATGATTTCGGCAATGAGGCCTTGCAACTCGGGCGGCACCATCAGCGGAACCTCAACGGGGTGTTGACTAGCTCCATGAGGTAAAGCGTCCGGTCCCAATGGCCGCGCTGGGCGTCCATTCGGCGGGAAAGCACGTCGTATCCATCAAGGAGGACAGGCGGCGAAAACGGGACTTGCTCCACCACGGTGGTTTTTCGTTCGCGGATGCGCTGCAACTGGTCACGGAAAGGAATCCACTCGCGGGTTTTTTCGTCCCAAACCTTGCCGGAAAGCGGGTCAACGATGACGGATTGAGCCTCTTGAGGGAGGTCCACGGGGGGCAGTTCTTCGGCGGTTGCAAGGTAGGCACCAGACACAACCGCCACGGCAGCGACGAGGGATTTCATGCGGTCACCCCCCAGGCGCTGTATGGACCGGAAACCCAGCTTTCCGGTACAGAGCCAACGGTGAACAGCTGCAACCCGAAACGGGTCCGCAGCAGTCGGTACGGGGAACAAAGAATTTCCCCCGTTTCCCGCACCACACGCCGACCTTTTCGGACGACGACTTCTCCGACGCCGTGTAGCTGTTTGAGCCATGTTGGCCAGTTGAGCCAGGACCGAATCTGGCGGTCTTGCTGTTCCAGGCCGCCCGCACCGTAGATGCGGGCATGTTTGGGGTACTCATGGTGTTTTCCGATCTTGGACATGTACTTCATGAGGTAGCCGACCGCGTTGCGGGCAAGCTGGCGGTTTGTCATGCCGTGGGGCCAGAAGGCGGCACCGTCGCGCTGGGGCTTGTCCCACATGGGGCAGGACAGGCCTGCAGGGAGCCAGATTGCGAGGTGATAGTGCATTGCACCGCGTTGCTGGAGTTCAGCAACCCAGACGTAATGCGGGGCCGTGCCGCGCTTTTTGCACCAGTGGCGGAAGCGCCGCAGGGCTTCGGAAATGTGACGGGGAGACCAGTCATCCACGCCGCGGTACGTGAGCGTCACGAACCAGCAGCGCCAGTTCTTGCCGTAGGCGTTGCTCAGGAGCTTGCCAGCCGCCCAGACGTTACGGCGCAAGGCTTTGATACGTCGGTCACGGACGGCCAGCGGGTCCGTAGAGATAACGACGGGGAGATCAGAAACGGGGTCATTTCCACTTGTTTTATATGAGACAAGCCCCGCCGCCTCGTCCCCGGAGCCCGCGCTGCGCGCGTGCACCGAGGCCGCGTCGTCGCCCTTGGCGGAAAACGAAGCGTTGAGGGACTGGGCCGCGATTTCCCACAGGCGGGTATCGCGGTCCCAGTGTTCGGCAAGAGCGGCGTAGTTCATGCCCCGGCCCTCACGTCGTAGGGCGTCACCCACACGACCGGCACGCCAGTCAGGCGCGACCATTCGGTAACGTAGCCGGCAAACGGTTGGACCGAGGTAAACACCTTGACCCAGGGGCCGCGCTTGTGCGCGCGGGTGAAGGTGAAGCGGTGGGTTTTCACAATCCGCCCTCCGGGTAACGGACCGTGAAAGAAGCGGAACCCTGTTTGCCGAGAACATGCTCGGCAAGGTCCTGGAGCAGCTCGACCTGCATCTCAGCAAGACGCTGAAGGACGAAGCCGTTGATGTAGACGTTACACACCGTGCCCACGGTATCGTGGGCCTGAAACGTCACCCCATAGTCGCCGCCGAAATACTCGAGGAAAAACGCCTCCCCGATGGCATCGATAGAAATTGAGGGCTTCATAGACTCACCCCACCGAGAGGGACGGAGGACGGGCCGTAGAACTCGACGTCAACAGCAGGAACGCTGCTGCCGAGATCGGAGACCGTGAGCACCACCCGCGAAATTTCGGGCTGGGCCTCGTGCTCAACGTGGGCGACACCACGGGCACACATGGCGAGAACCGCCAACCGTGCCACGTGTTCCACCTGTTGCCAGTCATCGACGGTAAGCCGGGACATGGGATGCACCCCTGCCGCTTACTGCTTTACCGGAGCGAGGGCGGTCGAGAGGGTCAAACGACCATCGCGGACGCCGATAGCCGAGGGGTGCAACTGGTACAGACCCGGGGGGAATGGGACTTGGTCCGCGTCGAGCATGAACTCGAATTTCTCGGGGTACTTGTTGGGCTTACCATCGGGCCCCACAATGAAGGCGTATGCCGACTGGATACGCAGGTGGTAGGGCTTATTGGTCTTGGCGGACGTGCCCTGCAGCTCACGAACGTCGGCGGTGTCGATTTCAATCTTGATCATTTTTGGCTCCGGTTGATATCCCAAGACGGGATGGCCGGAGCGTATCCCAAAAGGGGACAGCCATGCAAGACGAGTTGATTAGGGAGCTTGTCGATAGAGCCGCCAAAGAATGCGGCACAAAGGCGGAGCTGGCACGGCAACTAGGCGTGTCAGCCACAAGGCTGAATGAGTGGCGCGGCGGGCACAGAGCGTGCCCACCGGAACAAGTAGCAATCATTGCGGACATCGCGGGAATGCCGGCAGAACAATGGCTGGTTCGCGCTACGTTGTTGAATTCAAAGGGAAAACCGTACGAAGAAAGGCTTCACAGAGCCTTGGGAAAGTGGTTGCCGCGGACCGGCGCGGCGATCGGTTTGTGTTTGCTTACCGCAGCCCTTACGGTTATTCCGGCTGGTAACGAAGCCCAAGCGACAGAGCCAGGTCTACTATCTACAATGTATATTATGTTAAATGCTAAAAGGGTGTCTTGTCCGTAAGCCAGCCAGGCCCCCTGCGGCTCACCGGCGCCGCTTGTCTGGGAACGCCATCGTGAAGCAAGTGCGCCCGTCCGATGACCGTACGGCAATCGTTCCGCCATGTGACTCGACGATGGCCTTGATGATGGCCAACCCGAGGCCCGCACCGTCGGAGCCAGGGTGCGCGCGGGCCGGGTCCGCACGGTAAAACCGGTCAAACAAGCGCGGCAAGTGGACGGGGTCAATGGTTGCCCCCTGGTTGATGACATCAAGTTTGGCAACACGGTCTGCATCCGACAGGCGAACCAGCACCACAGAGCCGGTTTCGGCGTACCGCAGTGCGTTCGACAGCAGGTTCCCGATGGCGCGTCGAACCATCAAGCGGTCCCCTTGGAGGTGGGCCTCGCCTTCGAGCCGAAGCTGCACGCCCCGTTCTTCGGCCACCGCTTCGTAGAAGTCGAACAGGGCTTGAACCTCCTGGGCCAACTCAATGGCTTCTCGGTGCGGCAGGTCGATGCCGTTTTCGGTTTTGGCGAGGAACAGCATGTCGGCCACCATGCGTGCCAGACGCTGAAACTCTTCGGCGTTCGATTCGAGCACGTCGCGGTACTCGTCGGCGCTGCGCCGCTGCGCCAGAGCCACCTGGGTCTGTGTGAGCAGATTGCTGACGGGCGTGCGCAATTCGTGCGCCAAGTCAGCCGAAAAATCCATCAAGCGCTGAAAGTCCCGGTGCAGCCGCTCGAACATGGCATTCAAGCTGGCGGCGAGTTCGGCAAACTCCACCGGCACCGAATCGACCGGCATGCGCTGCTGCAGGGTGTGCACTGTGGTCGAGGTCGCCCTGTCGCGCATCGCTTTCAGCGGCGCGAGCCCACGGCGGGCCACCCACCAACCCAGCACGCCACTCAACAGGGCCGCCAGCAGCAGGTAAAGGGCCAGTGTCTGTCGCATTGAGGCCAGAAAATGCGCGTGGGCTTGGGTGTCGACCGCAATCACGACCTGAGCCGACCGCAATGCTGGCGGGCGGGCGACCTCAGACACGGCAAGCGCTGATACCTCGGCAAACCCACGCAGCGCGCGGCCGCCGTAGGTCCATTCCACCAGTTCCCCGGGCGCCAAAGGGCTCTCAGGTGCCGTCACCGTCAGGTCGTCGGGACCGTAGACGAGTTGGCCATCCAGCCAGACCTGGAGGTACAACCCGTCGTGGTTGTCCAGCATGTCGTCCAGGGCATCGCGCAGCGCATCCCCCTCCCCCGCTTCCGAGACCACCTTCTGCACCAACCTCAACTTGTTGCCGAGGTATAGGCGATCGAGCTCCACAAAGTGCTGTGCCGTGACCCAGGCCACCAGCAGGCCCAAACCCAGCAGCACCGTGGCCGCAACAAGGGTGAACAGCACCGTCAGCCGGGTGGTGAGGGTCAGGCGGGCGAACGACATGGTCCTCAGGGCGCTTCCAGCACGTAACCCATGCCACGCACGGTCTGGATCAACTTGACCTCGTAACCGTCGTCCACTTTGGCCCGCAAGCGGCGCACTGCCACCTCGATCACGTTGGTGTCGCTGTCGAAGTTCATGTCCCAGACCTGCGAGGCAATCAGCGAACGGGGCAACACCTCGCCGTGGCGGCGCATCAGCAGTTCCAGCAGGCCGAACTCCTTGGCCGTGAGGTCGATGCGGTGGCCGCCACGGCTCACCCGGCGGCGCAGCAGGTCCATCTCCAAGTCGGCCACTTGCAGTGTAGTGCTTTCGGCGCCGTTGCGGCCACGGCGCAGGATGGTGCGCACCCGTGCCAGCAGCTCGGCAAAGGAAAACGGCTTGACGAGGTAATCATCGGCGCCCAGTTCCAGGCCCTTGACGCGGTCCTCCACCTGGTCGCGTGCCGTCAGGAAGAGCACCGGCATCTGCCGTCCCTGGCTGCGCAGGTGTTGCAGCACCTGCCAACCGTTCATCCCGGGCAGCATGACGTCGAGGACCACCAGGTCGGGGTCGCCTTCGATGGCTTGGTGCAAACCATCCACCCCGTTGGGCACTAGGTCGACCGTGAACCCGGCTTCGCGCAGGCCCTGGCGCAGGTAATCACCTGTTTTGGGCTCGTCTTCAATGATCAGAATCTTCACGGCGTGGCACCCTGTTTCCGTCCTGTGGCCATAGTGTGCCCGTTGTCGCCTTGGGCGGGTCGAACATGACAGGTTTGTAATGCTGTGGTCATCTTGACGTCGCCAGCCAGCGCCTAGAGTGCAGGCATGGGGTGTTCATCCAGTGTCATGGGGATGCAGCGGTGGCGCCCTACCCGGCCCGGCTGGGCGCGGGAACTGCCTTGAAAGGACAGCACCATGCATGCCTCAAAACCGTTGGCCCTGGCCATGTTCGTCGGCCTCGGGTCGTTCGCTGCTTCGGCACAAACCGCGGCCGAGCACGCCCAGCACCACCCGGAGGGCACCGCGCCCGCACAGGCGGTGCCCGCCACACCCGAGCAGCAGATGTCGGCCATGGACAAGCAACTGCAGCTGATGCGCGACATGAGCCGCAAACTGGCCGATGCCAAGACCCCGCAGGAGCGGCAGGCCGTGATGGCCGAACACCAGAAGACCATGCAAGACAGCATGAAGCTGATGGGCCAGATGGCCGGCATGCCCATGGGGGGCATGGGCATGATGGGGGGGCAGATGATGATGGGCGGCTCACCCACCCCGCCAATGGGCACGGCGAGCGGCACAGCGGCACTGGCTCCAGGCATGGGCCCGCAGATGATGGGCCAGATGATGCAGCGCCACGCCATGATGGAAAAGCGCATGGAGATGATGCAGACCATGATGCAGATGCTGATGGACCGAGACGCCAGCAAACGCTAAGCGCCCTTGGCGCAGGAGGGCAACGTGAATTCACCCAGAGACACCGGCGAAAGGCCCACCCCCATCTGGCGCAGGCCGCTTGCCCTTGCCTGGGCGGCGGCTGTGGTGATCGCGGCGTTTTACCTGCTGCGAGAGCACTGGGGGCATGTGCTGGGCGGGTGGCCGTACCTGGTGCTGCTGCTGTGTCCCTTGATGCACTTGTTCCATGGACACGGCAAGCACCGCTCGCACCACGGCCGCGAGAAGGACGGCACCTGAACCATGGAACACGCCCACCATCACCACCATTCCGGCCATCACGCGCCAACGGCGGACCCCGACCAAGCCGCGCCGGGGGCCCCTGCTCCGGCGGCGGGCACCATATACACCTGCCCCATGCACCCGGAGGTCCGCCAGGACCATCCGGGCAGCTGCCCCAAGTCATGGCAGGGCACCGGGTGCCGGGCCTGGCCATCGGTGTGCAGACCTGGCTGGAGCTGGTGCTGTCCCTGCCCATCGTGCTGTGGGCGGCCCAGCCGTTTTTCATACGGGGCTCGCAGTCGGTGGTGAACCGCAGCCCCAACATGTGGACGCTCATCGGTCTGGGCACCGGCGCGGCTTTCGCCTACAGCGTGGTGGCCACGGTGGCGCCCGGGGTGTTCCCTGCGTCGTTCATGTCGATGGGGCGCGTGGGCGTGTACTTCGAGGCGGCGGCCGTCATCATTTCGCTGACGCTGCTGGGGCAGGTGCTGGAGCTGAAGGCGCGGTCGCAGACGTCGGCGGCGATCCGCTCGTTGCTGGGGCTGGCGCCCAAGACGGCGCGGCGCATTCGGCCGGATGGCGGGGAGGAGGACGTTCCGCTGGGGCACGTCCACATCGGTGATTTGCTGCGCGTGCGCCCTGGCGAGAAAGTCCCGGTGGACGGGGCCGTTGAGGAAGGTGCCAGCGCCGTGAACGAATCGATGCTGACGGGCGAGCCCTTGCCGGTGCGCAAGCAGCCGGGCGACAAGTTGATGGGCGCAACGCTCAACACCAGCGGCGCGCTCGTCATGCGTGCAGAAAAGGTGGGCTCCGCCACCGTGCTGTCGCAGATCGTGCAGATGGTGGCCCAGGCGCAACGTTCCAAGGCACCCATGCAGCGCATGGCCGACCAGGTGGCTGGGCGGTTCGTGCTGGCGGTGGTGGCCGTCGCGGTGAGTACCTTCCTGGTCTGGGGGTTCTTCGGCCCCGAGCCGAGCTGGGTGTTCGGCCTCATCAACGCCGTGGCGGTGCTCATCATCGCCTGCCCTTGCGCCCTGGGCTTGGCCACACCCATGTCCATCATGGTGGCCACGGGGCGGGGGGCCACGCAGGGCGTGCTGTTCCGGGATGCGGCCGCCATCGAGAACATGCGCAAGGTGGACACGCTAATTGTTGACAAGACCGGCACGCTGACCGAAGGCAAGCCCGCCTTCGAGCAGGCTGTGGCGGCACCAGGCCGCACCGAGGATGAGGTGTTGCAACTGGCCGCCAGCCTGGACCAGGGCAGCGAGCACCCGCTGGCCGAGGCCATCGTGCGCACGGCCAGGGAACGTGGGCTGCCGCTTGACGCGGCAGTACAGTTCGAATCGGCGTCGGGCATTGGGGTGACTGGTGAGGTTCTGGGCTGGCGGCTGGCCCTGGGCAACACGGCCCTGATGGAGCGTGAAGGGGTGGACGTGTCGGGCCTGCGCGAGCGAGCCGAGGCGCTGCGGCAGCAGGGCGCCAGCGTCATGCACCTGGCAGTGGACGGGCGCCTGGCAGGCCTGCTCGCGGTGTCCGACCCGGTCAAGGCCAGCACGCCCGAGGCGCTGGCGGCACTGCACCATGCGGGCCTGCGGGTCATCATGGCCACGGGCGACGGCTGGACCACCGCACGTGCGGTGGGCGCGCGCCTGGGTGTGGACGAGGTGCACGCCGAGGTGAAGCCCGCCGACAAGCTGGCCCTGGTGAGCCGGTTGCAGGCGCAGGGGCACGTGGTGGCCATGGCGGGTGACGGCATCAACGACGCGCCCGCACTGGCCAAGGCCGACGTGGGCCTCGCCATGGGCACAGGCACCGACGTGGCCATGAACAGCGCGCAGGTGACGCTCGTCAAAGGCGACCTGCGCGGCATTGCCGTGGCGCGCGGGCTGTCGGTGTCCACCGTGCGCAACATGAAGCAGAACCTGCTGTTCGCTTTCCTCTACAACGCGCTGGGCATCCCGGTGGCGGCGGGCCTGCTGTACCCCGTCACTGGCTGGCTGCTCTCGCCCTTGATCGCGGCACTGGCCATGAGCCTGAGTTCGGCTTCGGTCATCGGCAATGCCTTGCGGTTGCGCAACGGCCGCTGACGGTGTGGAGCCAATAGGAGCAAACCCCTAGGGGCCACCCAGATGAACCGGCCAGCTTTGCTCAGCGGTACGCCTAGAATGTGAGGCACTGAACCCTTTAACCTCACCGAAAGTCGTTCCTATGAAGAAGCTGATTTCCGTGATCGCCTTGTCTGCAGCCTCCACCCTGGGCTGGGCACAGGCCGAACTCAAGGTGGCCATCGATCCCACCTACGAACCGTTCACCTACAAGACGGCCGACGGCAAGCCGACCGGTTTTGACGTTGACATCGCCGAGGCCCTCTGCGCCCAGATCAAGCGCAAGTGCGTGTTCGTCGAACAGGTGTGGGACAGCATGATCCCAGGACTGCAGGCGCGCAAGTACGACGTGATCATCAGTTCCATGTCCATCACCGACGAGCGCAAGCGCGTGGTCGATTTCACCAACAAGTACTACGCCACGCCCAGCAGCATCGTGGTGAAGGCTGGCACGCCCTACAGCGGCCCGGCATCGCTCAAGGGCAAGAAGATTGGCGTGCTCAAGGGCAGCACGCAGGAGAAGTACGCCATGGGCGAGCTCCGGCCTGCCGGCGTTACCGTGGTGCCCTACGAAGCCCAAGACCAGGTGTATCTGGACATCCGCGCCGGCCGTCTGGACGGTACCGTGGCCGACAAGGTGGAAGTCAACGGTGGCTTCCTGCGCAAAGAGGAAGGCAAAGGCTACGGTTTTGTGGGCCCTGACCTGAGCGACAAAAAATACTTCGGTGACGGCATTGGCATTGCACTGCGCAAGGGCCAAAACGACTTGAAGAACCAGCTCAACCAGGCGATCTCCACAATCCGCAGCAACGGCACGTACGACAAGATCGCCAAGAAGTACTTCGACTTTGACGTTTACGGCAACTGATTGAGCGGCTATTACCTCTCTATTCTTGAGGGCGCGGCGCTAACGGTGGCCGTGTCGCTGGCATCGCTCGTGGTGGCGGTGGCACTGGGCTTGCTCGGTGCCGCCGCAAAGCTGTCTCGGCGGCCCGTGCTCGTCGGCAGTGCCACCGTGTACACCACCCTCATCCGTGGCGTGCCGGAGCTGGTGCTCATGCTGCTGGTGTTCTACGGCGGCACCATCGGCCTCATCCACCTCCTCGAGTCGCTGGGCCTCAACGCGGACGTGGACATCAACCCATTCACCGCTGGGGTGTTGACCATCGGCTTCATCTATGGCGCCTACATGACGGAAACGTTCCGGGGGGCCATCCTGTCCATTCCCAAGGGGCAGATGGAGGCCGCCTGGGCCTTTGGCATGAGCCGCCCGCAAACCTTCTGGCGCATCACCCTGCCGCAGATGGTGCGCTACGCCCTGCCCGGCTTCACCAACAACTGGCTGGTGCTGATCAAGACCACGGCGCTGGTCAGCCTGATTGGCCTGCACGAAATGACCTACCGGGCCAAGCAGGCCAGCGCCGCCACGCGTGAGCCCTTTGTGTTCTTCCTGTTCGCGGCCGCCCTGTTCCTGGCGTACACGAGCGTCTCACTCTGGCTGCTGCGCAAGGTCAATGCCCGCTACAGCCTGGGGACAAAGAAGGTGCAGCTGTGAACTGGGAGGTCTTTGCCGACCCCGCCACCCTGAGCCTGTACTGGGAAGGGCTGCTCACGACCTTGGGGCTGCTGCTGAGCTCGCTGGTGGTGGGGGGGCTGCTGGCCTTGCTGCTCGCCCTGGCCCTCACCAGTCAGGTGCCCATGCTGCGCTGGGCGGCCGGGGCTTACACCTACTGCATCCGTGGCACCCCGTTGTTGATCCAGGTGTACCTGATTTATTACGGGCTGGCCCAGCTGGAGTGGATACAGGCGCGCTGGGACGACATCTGGCCCTGGACCATGTTCAAGGACGCGTTTTTCTGCGCCTTGCTGGCCTTTGCCATGAACAACGCCGGCTACACCGCCGAAATGCTGGCCGGAGCGATCCGCGAAACCAGCGCCGGCGAAATTGAAGCGGCCCAGGCCATGGGCATGGGCCGGTGGCAACGGCTGCGCCGCATCGTGCTGCCCAGCGCCCTGCGCCGTACCCTGCCTGCCTACAGCAACGAAGTGGTCATGATGTTGCACAGCACCAGCCTGGCCAGCACAGTGCCCGCCATGCTCGACCTCACGGCTGCGGCCAGCCGCATCTATTCCGACTTCTACCTGCCGTTCGAAGCCTACCTGTTCGCCGCGGCGATCTACCTCTGCATCACTTTCACGCTGGTCGGCACGTTCAAGCTGCTGGAAAAGCGCTACCTCGCCTACCTGGCCCCGCGCCGCCATTGATTGCCCCATGACCCCTACCGACTTCAAACTGCAGGTGGACGACCTGCACAAGCGCTATGGCCAGCACGAGGTGCTCAAAGGCGTGTCACTGCGCGCGCGGGCGGGAGACGTGATCAGCATCATCGGCAGCTCCGGGTCGGGCAAAAGCACGTTCCTGCGCTGCATCAACCTGCTCGAGCGCCCCCACCAGGGCCGCATCGTGGTGGCGGGAGAAGAGCTGGAGTTGCGGCCGGGTCGCAATGGCGAGCTCCAGCCGGTGCGCGAAGTCCAGCTCCAACGCCTGCGCACCAAACTGGCCATGGTGTTCCAGAACTTCAACCTCTGGGCCCACATGACGGTGCTCGAGAACATCATCGAAGCGCCTGTGCATGTGCTCAAGGTGCCCAAAGACCAGGCCGTGGACACCGCCCGCAAGTACCTGGAACGGGTGGGCCTGAAAGGGGTGGAAGACCGCTACCCGGCGCACATGAGTGGCGGCCAGCAGCAACGGGTGGCGATTGCCCGCGCCCTGGCGGTGGAGCCCGAGGTGATGCTGTTCGACGAGCCGACCAGCGCCCTGGACCCCGAGCTGGTGACCGAGGTGCTGCGTGTGATGCAGCAACTGGCCGAAGAACACCGCACCATGGTGGTGGTGACACACGAAATGGGGTTTGCCCGCGAAGTGTCCAACCACCTGATCTTCCTGCACCAGGGCCGCATCGAAGAAGAAGGCCACCCCCGCCAGGTGTTGGCCAACCCGAAGAGCGAACGGCTGGCGCAGTTCCTGTCGGGCAACCTGAAGTGACCGTGCCGGGCCGTGGGCCCGATGCGCCTCACAGGAAGCGGTCGAGCAGCTTGCGGCTGTGCCGGTCCAGTTGCTGCGGCTGGCGGATCAGGAACTGGACACCGTGGCTGTCCAGCACCAGCAGCACGTCGCGGCTCAGGCGGCGGATGTCCTCCTCGCCCTTGAGCACGAAGCTGGTGCGCCCACGGTCGGTTTCCACCGTCCACTGGCTGGGCGTGGCAAAAGAACTCACCTCCAGCAGCCGCTGGATGACGGGCGTGAACTCACGCAGGCGCAACTCCTCTTCGATCAACAAACGTGCCGCCTCAGGGACGTCTTCCAACCGCTCGATCCAGGCGACCTCGTGCCCATCAGGCCCCACCAGGGATATCTGGCCGTTAGGCACCTGAACGGGAAAGGCGCGCACCGGCACCACGTTATCGATAACGTCCCCGCCAGCGGTGATCAAGACCAGCTTGCCCAGTGCATTGCGATCCAGCTTCACTTCAGGACTCCTCCGCGATCAGGTCGCGCTCGGCCTCGGCCTGGCGCTGCTGGGCCTGGTACAGGCGCCAGTAGGCGCCCTCGCGGGCGATCAGCTCGTCGTGCGTGCCCTCTTCCACCTTGCGCCCCTTGTCCATGACGACCAGCCGGTCGGCCTTGCGCAGCGTGGACAAGCGGTGCGCGATGGCAATGGTGGTGCGGCCGCGTACCAGGTTGTCCAGCGCCTTCTGGATTTCCTTCTCGGTCTCGGTGTCCACGGCCGAGGTGGCTTCGTCCAGGATGAGGATGCGCGGGTCGATCAGCAGGGCGCGGGCGATGGAGATGCGCTGGCGTTCGCCGCCCGAAAGCCCTTGCCCACGCTCACCCACCAGGGAGTCATAACCCTGGGGCAAGCGCAGGATGAACTCGTGGGCATGGGCCGCACGCGCCGCGGCGATGATCTCCTCGCGGGTAGCGTCGGGTTTGCCGTAGGCAATGTTCTCGGCAATGGTGCCGAAGAAGAGGAAGGGCTCCTGCAACACCAGGCCGATGTGGCGGCGGTAGTCGGCCACGCGCAGGGAACGCAGGTCCACGCCGTCCACCAGAATGGCGCCTTCGGCCACGTCGTAAAAACGGCAGATCAGGTTAACCAGGGTGCTCTTGCCCGAACCGCTGTGTCCGACCAGGCCGATCATCTCGCCGGGTTGCACGGTCAGGTTCAGGCTCTGGATGACGGCACGGTTGCCATAGCGGAAACCCACATCCCGGATCTCCAGCTTGCCCTGCACCCGCTCCAGCTGTTGCGGGTTCACTGGCTCCGGCACGCTGGAGACATGGTCCAGGATGTCGAAGATGCGCTTGGCGCCGGAGGCCGCCTTCTGCGTGACCGAGACGATGCGGCTCATCGAATCCAGCCGGGTGTAGAAACGCCCGATGTAGGCCAGAAAGGCGGTCAGCACACCCACGGTGATGTCGCCCTCCGCCACCAGCCAGATTCCAAAGCCCCACACCACCAGCAGGCCGATTTCGGTGAGCAACGACACCGTGGGCGAAAACAGCGACCAAAGGCGGTTGAGCTTGTCATTCACCTCCAGGTTGTGGCGGTTGGCATCGCGGAAGCGTTGTGCCTCGCGCGCCTCCTGGGCGAAGGCCTTGACCACCCGGATACCCGGAATCGTGTCGGCCAGCACGCTGGTGACTTCCGACCACACACGGTCGATCTTCTCGAAGCCGGTGCGCAGCCGGTCGCGCACCACGTGGATGAGCCAGGCAATGAATGGCAGCGGCACCAGCGTGGCCAGGGCCAGCGACGGGTTGATGGAGAACAGAATCACCGCCGTCATGAAAATCATGATCACGTCGGTGGCGAAGTCCAGCAGGTGCAACGAGAGGAACACGTTGATGCGGTCGGTCTCGGAGCCGATGCGCGCCATCAGGTCGCCCGTGCGGCGTCCGCCAAAGTATTCGAGCGAGAGGTTGAGCAGGTGCTCGTAGGTGGTGGTGCGCAGGTCGGCGCCGATGCGCTCGGACACCAAGGCCAGTATGTAGGTCTTGGCCCAGCCCAGCCCCCACGCCAGCACGGCCGAGCCCAGCAGGCCGCCCAGCAGCAACGCCACCAAGCCAGTGTCAATCTCCCGTCCGCTCTGGTAGGGGATCAGCACGTCGTCCATCAGCGGGATGGTGAGGTACGGCGGTACCAGCGTGGCCGCCGTGGACGCCAGCGTGAGCAGGAAGCCCGCCAGCAGCTGCCAACGGTACGGATGGGCGAACCGCCACAGGCGCAGCAGCGTCCAGGTGGAAGGCGGCGTGTGCACCACCTGGGCACAGACGCCGCACTCGTCCTCCTCCGGGTCGAGCGGGGACTGGCAGCGCGGGCACAACTCCAGCTTGGCCAGCTGCAAGGGCTTGCCTTCGGCCTGTTCGGCCAGGTTGGCCTCGAACTGCTCGACCAGGCGCGTAGCGGGCAGGTGCCGCCCCAGGGTGTAGCGCCACACGGCCAGACGCTGGCCATCTTCCACCAGCTCCAGGGTGCCCACGCCGTTGTGGTCGTGGTGCAACAGTTTCAGCCCGGGGCCGATCGGCCAGCGACGCAGTCCACCGGCACCACTTTCCGTGTCGAGCCACCACAACTCCTGCCCCGCCACCACCAGCAAGCTGGGGCGGAAATGCAGGCGATCGTCGAGGTCAAGCTCCAGCCATGCCTGTGCAGGCACCTGCTGTTCGGGCCGTTGCCAGGCGGCGCACGCACGGGCCCGCCATGCCGGTGGAAAGCCGTCGGGCAAACCCGCCGGTTCATGTTGTAACGGCATGTTGCAATTTATTTTTGATTGGGGAACTTTTTCAGATCGGCGACTAGCGAGACAATAACGATCCGATGGCATCACATGACAGAGGTGTGAAAACGCTGCAAAACGGCGGTGTTTTTGCCTTCGGTATCTGGTCCAGTTGCCCGACGCACCCATTGTAAGGCTGCTCTCTTTTCGCAAAAGCGACCCCGCTACACGTCACAGCCCCACCGCCCGTGCCACCCGCCCCTGCCTGCGTGAGCGCTGTACACCCTCCCCCCACCATGAACCACCGAACCATCAAGCTGCTGCGCATGAGCTATCTGCGTGGGCCGAACATCTGGACCTACCGGCCCGCGATGGAAGCGCTGATCGACATTGGCGAGCTGGAAGACTGCCCCTCCAACACGCTGCCCGGGTTTTACGAACGCCTCACCGCCTGGTTGCCCGGGCTGATCGAGCACCACTGCAGCGAAGGTGCGCGAGGCGGTTTCCTGCAGCGTCTGCGCGAAGGCACGTGGCCTGGGCACATCATGGAGCACGTGGCGCTGGAGCTGCAGAACATGGCAGGCATGCAGACCGGCTTTGGCAAGGCCCGCTCCACCGACAAGCGCGGGGTCTACAAGGTCGTCATCCGCACCCGGCAGGAGGAAGTGGGCCGCCAGGCGCTGCTCGACGCGCGCGACCTGGTCATGGCCGCGATCGACGACACCCCGTTCGACGTCGGCGCGCGGGTCCAGCACCTCAAGGCACTCATCGACCGCCACGCCCTGGGCCCGAGCACCGCCAGCATCGTGAACGCGGCCACGCAGCGGCGCATCCCCTCGATCCGCCTGACCGATGGGAACCTGGTGCAGTTGGGCTATGGCAGCCGCCAGCGCCGCATCTGGACCGCCGAGACCGACAAGACCAGCGCGATCGCCGAAAGCATCTCCCGTGACAAGGACCTGACCAAGCGCCTGCTGTCCGCCTGCGGCGTGCCCATTCCCGATGGCCAGGTGGTCTACAGCGCCGAGGAGGCCTGGGAGGCGGCGCAGGACATCGGCCTGCCGGTGGTCGTTAAGCCCAGCGACGCCAACCACGGCCGCGGCGTCTCCCTCGACCTGGCTACCCGCGAGGCGGTGGAGGCGGCCTATGCCCTGGCCGATGCCGAAGGCTCCGACGTGATCGTGGAGCGTTTCATCCGTGGCGTCGAGCACCGGTTGCTGGTGGTGGGCAACCGCGTGGTGGCGGCCGCACGGGGCGAGCAGGCCACCATCAGCGGCGATGGCCGCAGCACCGTGATGGCGCTGATCGAAAGCCAGATCAACACCGACCCGCGCCGGGGCGAAGAGGAAGAGTACCCGCTGGACACCATCCGCCTGCCTGAGAATTCGCTGGTGATGCTGGAGTTGGCGCGGCAGGGCCTCACGCCCGAGAGCGTGCCCGAGGCGGGCCGCGAGGTGCTGGTGCAACGCACCGGTGTGATGACGCACGACATCACCGACGAGGTCCACCCCGAAGTGGCCGAAATGGCCACACTCGCCGCGCGCGTGGTCGGCCTGGACATTGCCGGCATCGACCTGGTGGCCACCGACATCTCGCAGCCGCTGCAAGCGCAGGGGGGCGCCATCGTCGAAGTCAATGCCGGCCCGGGCTTGCTCATGCACCTCAAGCCGGCGGTGGGCCGGCCCCGTCCGGTGGGTGAGGCGATCGTGGAGCACCTGTTCGGCCCGCGCGACGACGGGCGCATCCCGGTGGTGGGCATCACCGGGGTGGCCGACACCACGCCCATTGCCCTGCTCGTGGGCTGGCTGCTCCACCGCAGCGGGCTGGGCACCGGCGTGTCGTGCACCGAGGGGCTTTACCTGCAGATGCAGCGCATCGATGCCAGCCAGCCGTCCGACTGGGAGGCCGGGCAGCGCATCCTGATGAACCGCTGCGTGGACGCCGCCGTGCTCGAGAACTCGCCACGCAGCCTGTTGGACGATGGACTGTCGTATGACCGCTGCCACGTTGGCGTGGTGACGGGCGTGCCCGAGCCCCATGGCCTGGAAGACCACCACATCCTGACGCAGGAGCAGATGCGCACGGTGCTGCGCACGCAAGTGGACGTGGTGCTGCCGAACGGTTGTGCGGTGCTCAATGCCGACGACGAGGTCTGCGCCGGCCTGGCCGAGCTGTGCGACGGCGACGTCATCTATTACAGCCAGCAGCACAGCCACCCGCTGCTGAACGACCATTGCGCAACTGGCCGCCGCTTCCTGCTGGTGCAGGACGGCCACATCGTCCTGTGGCGCAACCAGGGCGCAACCCCGCTGATCGACCTGTCCGAGCCGACGGTGGCGGGGCTGATGCAAGGCCCAGGCCTGCCTGCCCTGCTCGCCGCCTGCGCGGTCGGTCTGGCCATGGACCTGGCCCCTGCCCTGTTGCGTGCCGGCGTAGAAACCGCCGCCCCGCTGTTTGCCCGCACCTGAATCCATCGAAGGAACCGTCTGTGGACGTCTCTCGCATTCGCGCCCTCCGGGGCCCCAACCTCTGGACCCGCGCCACCGCCATCGAAGCGGTGGTGCATTGCACACCTGAAGAGTCGGACCTGCAGCGCTGTCCGGGGTTTGAAGAACGGTTGCGACAACGCTTTCCCGGTGTGGGAGCGCTTCCGGAGCCGACAGCTCACGGGGTCGTATCGCTGGCCCATGCCCTAGAACTCACCACGCTGGCCCTGCAAACCCATGCGGGTTGCCCGGTCAGCTTCAGCCGCACCACCCTGGCGCCCGAGCCAGGCGTGTACCAGGTGGTGGTGGAATACACCCAAGAAGACGTCGGGCGCCGCGCCCTGGGTCTGGCCGAGGCGCTGATCCGCGCCGCCCTCGACGACAGGCCCTTCGACGCCCTGGCAGGCATCGCCGAGCTCAAGGCGCTCGACGAGGACATCCGGCTCGGGCCCTCGACGGGCGCCATCGTCGATGCTGCGGTGGCCCGCGGCATTCCCTACCGGCGTCTGACCCAGGGCAGCCTGATCCAGTTCGGCTGGGGCAGCCAGCAACGCCGTATCCAGGCGGCCGAATGCGACACCACCAGCGCCATTGCCGAAGGCATCGCGCAGGACAAGGAACTCACCAAGAAGCTGCTGCACGCGGCCGGCGTGCCCGTGCCCCTCGGCCGCCCGGTAAGCAGCGCCGAAGATGCCTGGGCCGCCGCCCAGGCACTGGGCGGGGCGGTGGTGGTCAAGCCCCGCGACGGCAACCAGGGCAAAGGGGGCACGGTCAACATCA